>Ga0157364_1005700_pt1 | contig 12715 bp, 17 predicted proteins | sample AttsexASBM2_FD_111476 | JGI IMG/M metagenome (GOLD analysis project Ga0157364, IMG submission 111476) | Fungus gardens microbial communities from leaf cutter ant in Ribeirão Preto, State of São Paulo, Brazil - Atta sexdens ASBM2 | ecosystem: Host-associated > Fungi > Mycelium > Unclassified ... | reverse complement strand
GAAGTGTATAAGTGGTAAAGCATAAGAATACATAATAGTATCTACACTATATATATGTAAAGTACATGAGAAAACAGTTCATAGTTTATGAGAAAGACGAGTCATAATACATAAGGAAAAAGCAAGACTAAGATGCCTACCACATGAGGTGCTGACTGAGACAACTATGGTGTAGCTGATTGTAACATCATTACCCTTTGCCCTAGTCTATGTTGTATCCTCGAGATATCCATTATAACATAGGTCTTCCAATATTCCTAGGATATTTGTTGTGTTTGTGACTTGGTTGTTAATACTTGCCTTTAGAATTGTCCCCTCCATTTTTGTGACTGTCATATTTGCTTCTTTTGCTATCTTCATCATATCCCATATTTGTTTCTACACATCTATCATTGCCTCCAAACCTTTCAACATTTTGTGGTATAGTTTACTTCTATCATTGTGTTCTTCCTTCAATAGTTCAGTCTTGTTCATGTTATTCAGCTTCCTGGTGATGTATGGGTTGGGAGAAGTTGGTGTGATAGCATAGTTGTTAGTAATTTGATAAGATATTTGCTTTGAAGATTGAGTAATAATTGTTGTAAACTGTCAAACTGGAATTTTACTCCTCTCTTTATAGGTTTCAACTCAAAATTCTTAATCAATAGTTTTCAATTGCCTCTTTTACATGAGGTAACTCCATTTCTGCAATCCATTGATCATGTTTATCTCCATAGCCCTTCTAATGTACCAGGTATTATATTCTCTGTCCTTATTTTTTATGCTTCCTGACTTTTTCAACTTTGTATTCTTCTTCCTCATTAATAATTGTAGGTGGAGGTACTGGTTCCATGTGTTGTCCTTTGAAATGTAGTTTTCTATACCTTATCAGCAGGTCTTCATTAAACATGTTATGAATCATCCATCCTTCTGGAAGTTCAAGCTAAAACACTTTTAGACCAATGTCCTTTAAGATTCTAAAAGGTCCATATCTTTTCTGGTCCAGCTTCTTCGAAGGACTGTTCAAATAGATGTTTTTACTTTCCAACCACATGTTGTCTCCAACCTTTAATCCTTGAGAATTCTTTTGTTTCTTGTTGAACTGCTTCTTCATTGTTTCTTATACTGCCTCCATAGACTTTGTAGCTTCCCCCCAACTTCTTTGTAGGCCTATAATGAAAGCTTCTAATTTTAGAAACTCCGTTTGTGCCACAAGGTTGCCTTTCTATAGGTGTCTTTCAAAGTTAAGTTCAAATGAAGTCCATCCTATTGCTATATGTTTCTTATCGTTGTATTGGAATTCTGCAGCTGTTAGCCATTCCTCCCAATTATCCTGTTGGTAGTTGATGTAGTGTCATAGAAATGTTCCCACTTCTTGATTAATCCTCTCTATTTGTCCATCTATTTGAGGATGATATGTTGTTGACAACTGTCTTGTAGTTTCTAATGCTTTTATGAATTTCTCCATAAACCTTAATGTGAATTGTGGTCTTCTATTACTCAAGATTTTCTTCAGTATTCCATGTAGTTTCCAAATTTTGTCCCTGTAGATTTCTGCAATCTCTTTTAAAGATATGTTTGTCGTTGTTGCCTTTAATCTGACCATCTTGGTGAATCTATCCATGATAACCACAATAGCATCTTTTCCATTTGATTCTAGTAGTGGGCCAATAATATCAATACTGATTTTCTGCCAAGATCCTTGTGGTATTTCCAATAAGTGTAATTCTCCTGCTTTCTTTTAGTGTTGTACTTTGTTCTGTTGGCATTTAAAACATTCTTGAATATATTTCTTGACATCTTCCTTGATTTCTGGCCACCAGTAGTTTCATTTGATCAATTCCAACATTCTTAACTGTCCTAGGTGGCCGATGTCTGTAGGATTGTGATTTTCTCATAGTACTTGTTCTCGAATTTTCTTGTTGTTGGGGATGTAGATTTGTCCATCTACATAGACTATTCTGTTATCTTCCCAAGCTTGTCTATTTTCCTTCTTTAATTCTTATATCACTTCTTGTTTCTTTGTTCTATTTTGTTAAATCTTCTTTAGAAACTCCATTTTTTCCATTACTCTATTTCTTCTCAACATTGTAATTTTAGTGGTTATTCTTCTTGTCCATAATTCTTCTTTCAATATCTGTATGTCTTTGTTATCATCTTGTGTATTTACTTGGTCTTTCCTTAACAAGATGTCTGCCTTCATATTTGTTTTCCTTGGAATATGTCACAGTGTGAAATCATAGTCTTGTAATTTCAGATACTATCTGGCTTGTTGTTCATTCAGCTTTTGAGGTTCCCTGAAATACTTGAGATTTTTATGATCTGTCCAGACTTCAAACTTTTCTGTTGTATCTAATAAGTATTGTCTCCACTTAGTTAAAGCTTCTACAATGGCCAATAGTTTTTTGTCATATATCTCATAGTTTCTTTCCACTGGTTGCATTGTCCTGGATAAGAAGGCTATTGGTTTCCATTTTCCTTCCTATTCTTGAGACAATACTCTTCTAATAGCATGTCCTAAGGCATCTGTTTCTACCCTGAATTTACCTTTCCTTTTTAGAAGGGAAAGTACCAGTTGGCTCATTATCTTTTTCTTTAGTTCTTCAAATGCTTTTTGGTGTTCTTCTGTCTATGTCTATTTCTTTTTACCTTTTAACTTATTCAGTGGTTTTGCCATATAACTGAAATTCTGGATGAATCTTCTATAGAAATTTGCAAATCCTAGGAAGCTTTCTACTTCCTTGATTTTTGTTGAAGTCTTCCATTTCTTAACTGCTTTTATTTTGTCTTGTTCCATTTGAACTTGTCCTTTTCCAATGATTACTCCAAGTATTGGGATTTCTTTCATATTGAAGTCGTACTTGGATCTTTTGAAACATAGGTTGTGTTTTTCTGTGATTTTCAAGAATTGGATCATTCTTTCCTCTAATTCCTTCATCATTTTGGCCAGTATGACAAAATTGTTCATGTAATTTGCCAATACTTCTTGAGAGCTTCTTCTTCTTTCAATGTCATTGCATAGGCTTTTGCATTTAATTCCTTGGGTGCTTCTTCAATGAGGTTTATTTCATAATCCCATTCTCATTGTTCCAGTAGTTTCTCAAACTTCTTTTTATTGAACAAGTGTGTGAATGGTCGAATGTAGTCTGGTAAATTCTCTGGATTTGTTACATCAGGTTCTTTTCCTATTTCCCAGTTGTCCTGTTCCTTGTTTTCCATGGCCTGTGTTCTCCTAGTCTTGAATTCTATGTCCTGGTGTTTTATTTTACATGACTCTGGGCATCTTGTGAACTATATTGTCCCGTTTTTCCAATTGACTTCTGGATTATGCTTGACCAGCCAATCATGTTCCAAAAACATGTCCATTCTGTTTAAGTCTATTACTGCAGCTTCCAGCTGCTTCTTGTGTTCATTGATTTTGATTTCTAGAGACACTACTCTGGTCACCCCTCCATTTTTTATTCCGTCTACATTGAAAACTTCAAATGAGAAGTTGATTGGTTTTGTCTGGATTCTCTTGTCTTTGACTAACTGTTCATCGATTCCTGTGTGTGTGCATCCTGAATTGACTAGTGTCTTGACCTTGAGATTTTTCCCATTCTTTGTCTTGACATTTGCTCACATGTTTAATTCTTTCTCAGCATTACTCTGTCAGTTAGGAATAATATATTTGTTCTGAGAATTTACAGGGGAGATCTCTCATATCATGCTTACTCAAGATTTTCTCCAAAACTCTGTTTTTTATCCTTCTTTTCATTGTCTTCATCCTCTGATTCCTCTTGAATCTTCTGTTTCTTCATTGACTATTTCCCTTTGCAGTCTTTTGCAATGTGTCCCTCTTTGTCATACTTGAAACACTTCCTGGTTTCTTTTTCTTTCTTCTTGTTCCAACATTTCTTGGCCATGTGGCTATACTTGTTACAATTGAAGTACTTCAGCTTCCTATATTTGAAGTTGTCATTGGACTTCCCTATATCCATAGGTTGTTCTCTTCCTCTATATGTTATTCCTGTTCCTGTTTTATAGTCATATTGTCCTTCTGTAAATTTGTATCCTTGTCCTACTGAGATAATTGCTGCTTTCTATTCTTTGAGTGACTTTGGTGCTGCAATGGGTAAATATCCTAGTATGTTCTTGATAATGTCTTGTTGTACATTCTTCTTCAACAGAAAGATAGTATGTAGCTCATCTGTGTCTGCTTTCATTGCTAGAGCTTTGAACTCGATCATGAAGTATACTGTGTTCTTCTTTTCTTGTTTGAAGGATTCTATTCTCCATTCAGCATCTGCTATCTTTGTCTTGTTGCTAAATGTCGTCTTGATTTCTTTAATGAATTCTTCCTAATCTTGGGTTCCTAATTCTTTGTCCAATTCATCTAGTTTCTTCTGAGGGTAAATATCTACTACACCTTCTCTAAGATGAGCTAGGATTGCTGTGATCTTATTGTCAGTCTTCATGATCCTATTACTCTTGAGGAATAATTGACTTTAAATTTTGTTCAGTTTCTATTGAACCATCTTGGATCTGGAACTATGCTCTTTAGCATTACAGTCTGTATGTTGTTATTCATCATTACTGGTACTGGTACTACAGACATTTCCTCATCTGATTGTTTATACATTCCTTCTAAGGCTTCGTTCGTGATCTGCAAGGATATAAGTCTTTCTGATACTGCCTCAATATCATCTGTTTATCTTGAACTCATCTTGGTTCTTCTCGTGGTCTATACCACATATGTTTTGTTCTTTATCTGGTAGTAACTTTACCTAATTCGTCTGTGGACTAACTATTATGTACCTTTTCTTTTGCAAGGTAAGCTCAATGACACTTTACCAAATGTTATAACCTTAACTTGGAGCTCAGGTTGCACTTAGGCAAATGCTTGAGAGTAAGAAAGGAATTTATGCAAGAACTTCTGAATATCCTTGACATACTTCAGCATTGGCCAATCCAATACTCCTTCTATCTTTTCCTCCTCCATTTTTATTCCTTCTGGTCTAATTACCACTCCTAAGAACCCTACTTCTCTTACTTTCCACTTGCATTTTTCTAGTTTAACATACAAATCATTTTCCTCTAGCCTTTTTACTACCTCTGCTACCAGCTCATTATACTCCTCCTCATCTTCTGTTCCTACTATTACATTGTCAATAAACACCACCACTTTTCCTGTATTTATCAAGTCCCTCAGTAATTCATTCATCATTGTCTGGAAAGTCACTGGTAAATTTGTTAACCCAAAGAACATGACAGTGGATTCAAATGATCCCTCTGGAGTTGTGAATGCTGCCTTCCACTCTCCTCCTTCCTTAATCCTCATGTTATTGTATTTCCACCTCAGATCCATCTTTGTGAATACTTTCTTAGTACCAATATTTTTAATTACATCCAAGATGAGTGGTAGTGGATAGTTATTCTTCACTGTCCACTCATTGAGGTACCAATAATCTTGCACTATTCTCTTTTTCCCATTCTTCTTTCCTATGAAGAACACTAGTGCCATTTGAGATGACTTTGAGGGTCTAATGTACCCTTTTCTCAATTGCTCCTTGATGAATTTGCATACTTCCTCTCTTTCTTCTCTTGACAATGGGTATACCTTCTCCTTCTTCGGTACAAATCCTTTCTTCATGTCAATGGTATGATCCCATATTTTTCTTGTTGGCATTCTTTCACTTGCTTTCTTTCTGAACATCTTGATTCACTTATAGAATTTTTCTGGTACCAACTTCCTTGCCTCTTCCTCTGATCTTGCTGTCTCCTCTTCTTTATCTCAGATTTCCCCCTTCTATGCTACTCTTTTCACATTCATTGTTTTCTCCTTCTTTCTTTCTTTTCCTTTCTGCTTCCTTTCTACTTCCTCTTTTGTCTCTTTCTCTTTTTGTTTCTGCCATCCTGATTTCCCCTGCTTTGGTCTCCACTGCTTTCTGTATTTCTCTGGACACCTCATCATTCTAACTTCCTCTGTCTTCCAGTTGATCTCTAGATTGTGGCAAGCTAACCATGGAATTCCCAAGATTACACTCCACTTCTGATCCCCTATTACATCAATCTCCATCCTCTCTCTATGCCCTTGGTAGTAGATATTCACTTCTACTGTATGTTCGATTGGTTCTTCTTTGTTGAATGAACTGTCCATGTTTCTCACATATATGGGCCTCTCTATCTTCTTCAACTTAAATCTCTGTTTTTTTGCAAATTCTAAACTCATAACCAGCCCTGTGGCACTACTATCTAACAGTGCTTCCACTGTTATTCCCTCTTATGTGTCTATCCTCTCCAACCCAATCTTTACTGTTACTTCTCTTAGTGATTTTTCTTTTTCTACTTTTCTTACTTCGACTTTCCTTTTTTCTTTTTCCCATTTCTGTCCTACTTCTTTCTTTTTGTTCTTTTCTTCAATTCCCTCTGAGTTCGATGCACCAACTTTTATTTCTCTAGCTAGTACATTAAACCTGTTGTTAGAATCTAGTTGAGGGACTCTAGATTCTCCTCCTCTTTTAAATTGTCCAATTGTTCAGAATTTCCCTCTCTTCCCCATCTCTGTCCATATTCCAGTCTTCTGCCATTCCCAATTCTGATCCTTCTTTCCCTGTTCCTACAATGTCGGGCCATGTGCCCAAATCCTCCACAAGCATAGCAATTCCTCCTCCTATCTATGTCCATAGTATAAGGATCCTATTAAGACTACAAGAAAGAGACTTAGTTTTTCTCACTTTCTTATTTTATTTTATTTTATTTTTGATTTACTTTTCACATTTTTCTATTTATAGAACTTAGGGTTAGGGTTAGTCATGTGACACAAGAAGAAAGACATAGAAGATTCTAGAAGAAGTGACATCATGCAGTATGTACACCATATGTTGACCTCATGCCTAACACATGGTGGTTTAGGGTAGGGTACATAGTAGTTAGCACAGACCATCAGAATGGGTATATAAGGTAGTCTACTTGGTATAGAGCTCTCTATCAAGTTCTCTTATGTTTTACTCTAATACAAAAGTTTTGTTCTTTTATCCAACTCTAAGGATTTAAGTTCATAATAGGTCCCTTCTTAGCAATTCTATCCCTTGTCCCTGTCCCTGACTTCTTACTATTGCATTTGTTCTTTCTACTCCTTCTATTGGAGTAGGCCCTGTTGTTGCCTACTGAGGTGGTATTTCCTGTCTCTTTGACCACACTTGTAGTCATAGTATTCGCTGTTCCTGCTGTCTAGTGTTGTAGCAACCACTCGCCGGAACAGCACTCATAGTTTGCTTACTTCAGCAAAGCTCTTAGTTGGCTATCTAGTAGTGGGGATTTACAAGAGAACTCAACAAGGAGCCCTCACTATATTATTCACTATATATATACATGGCTTCTGGTCCATGCTTCAACAATATCTATCCAGCCCTTAAGTCCATGCCGCTATCTCATGTCCTATTACTCATCCACATATGTTTTCCTTAAGGCCACCATGCTTTCTACATGTGCCCTGACATCATACCTTTAATCTCTGCTGTACATATGCACATTATGTGTACACCATGAGGAACTGTTGTCCCTTGACGTCATCCCTAACCCTAACTCCTTCTGGACTCTTCCTGATCCTTCTAGACCCTAAATCCTTCCAGACTATTCTAGCCTCTGTCACATGATTTCCAGGTCATGTGCTCTTCCTCTGTTGTAGACTAATAATTACTACTGTCCTATGTCTGTCCTAACCCTAACCCTACCTAAAGTCTGTCCACACTCTCATCTTATAACATCTAGGGACTGTTTCCCCTGTTCCTGTTATCCCTTCAGCCTTTCTTCCTCCCTTCTACTCTCCCTCCAATGTCTATCTAGATTAGTGGCATGTTTGTACCACTGTTCCATGCTTGTTGGAGGCCTTTTTGCCTCCATCAACTTCCTTCTGATTATCCCATTCATTCTTCTCTTGAACTCTTCTATCAATGGCCTTCCTTCATATCCACTCTCTCTTGCTGCTCTCCTGAACTCTTGAATGAACTCTTCCATCGTCCTTCTGCCTTGTTCCAACCTTTTCAATTCTACCACCTTTAATGATTCCTCTTCTCCTTTTCCTAACTCTTTCTTGATTGTTGCCAAAAATTCCCCCACCAATTCATATTCTAATTCCCCTTCTTCTAAATCCTCCAAGATATTTTCCTTCCAGATGTCTGCTGACTCTCCCTGCATATATGACAGTACCCACTAAATCTGTTCTTCTACTGCTGCCTCTCTCAACTTCATCTTTATGTATAACTTGCATGCTGTCATAAATCCTGAGACCTTTGAGGAGGTCCCATAAAATATTAGTGGCCTTGTCACCTCTGTGTCTGCTGCTGCTCTGCTCATGCTTCCTCCTATCTGCACTGTTAGTGCCACAATCTATTCTTGGAGTTGTCTTATAATAGTGGGATAGTCAGGTTGACTCGTTTTGTAAGGGGGTGGTATGATTGATGTTGGTAATGATAATAATGGTGGGGGTATAGAAGATAATAATATGTATAGAGGAAGAACGGAACCTACACTGGTTTTGCTCTCTGATTCATATCCCAATGACGAAATCTCTGTAAGTGATGGCAGGCCCTCTTCTTATCCTGCCTACATGTTCTACTAACTACCTCTAGTCACTACCCTAATTGAATTTGTAAATGATTTTGACCTAAGAAGACCATTCTACTCTAGACAGTGTTTTAAGAACAGCTGCCATTCCTCTACATAGATAAGTTACAAGGGGACTTGTAACACAAGGCTAATATTTTGAAGAAGGTATAGAGTACATTCACACAAGATAATACATCTGAGATGCACCAGTGGGCTTTGATGCAATCAAATAGCTAGGCTTCTCCTGCCTAACTAGTATACTTCTTATACCTAGGGTCCGGCAATTCTTCTTGACTAAAGGACTATGTTATCCTTTGGTCGAGGATGGATAGAGAGTAAAGTGTGAGAGGGTTCTGTGCTGGATGGTCTCAGGAAAGGGAATCAAGTTCTAATGTTACAAACTCAAGTTCTTAGTGTTGGACAAGTGAATAAACCTTGTATTGGGTTAATACAAGAGAACTCGATAGAGAGCTTTGTATAGGATGGTTCACCTTATATACTAAAACCTCATAGTCTGTGCTAACTACTTCTAACCTACCCTAAACTGCCATGTGTTTGCCTTGAGGTCAACATATATTGCATATGTTATATAACATCATTCTTCTAGAACCTTTTACATTCTTCTATATATCTCATGACTTGTGACCATATCATTTGATGTGACTAATGTGTGACCACATGATTTAGTCACCCTAATCCTAGTTCTAAGAATAAAAAGGAAGATGATTTGGAGAGAGAAAGAAAATAAGAATGAAAAGGAAATGAAAATAATTTAGAGTCTACTACTTGTAGTTTTGATATTAACTGTCAGATATCTAGCCTCATTATATATTTACAGATAATGTGATTCAGATCTCCACATTAGTAACAGCCTTTAGTAAGTATAAGATAAAGTTTTTATACAGCATTTATATCTATAGGAAACTTTTAGTATTGGATCAAAAAGCTACTTGTGTATTGAATAATACAAAAGAACTTGATAAAGTTTCTATTATAGAGTAATCTACTTTTATAATGTTCTACCAAGTCATATGACTGTGTATGTGTCAAGATCACAAGAAGTAGACTTCATTTATTTTATTTTTCTTTCTTATTTTAATTTTTCTTTTGATTTACTTTTCATTTTTCTATTTTTAGAACAATTAGGATTAGGGTCAGAAGTGATTGGTCACACTGTCACATCAGTCACAATCTGATGGTGTGGTCACAACATTGGTCATGAGATTTGGAAGGATGAAGTAGAGGTTCTAGAACAAATAACGTCATATAACATAGATACCACATGTTGACCTCATGTTCTACACATGATTATTTAGTGTAGGGTGCACAGTAGCAAGCATGGATCATCGGTAGTAGTATAAAAGGTAGACTAGTTTGTAAAGGTATCTCTATTAAGTTCTCTTATGTTACTCATATACAAGAGTTGTTCTTTTGTCCAACCCTAAGGATCTAAGTTCATAACAGTATGACTGTGATATATATCACACTTCTATCATGCTTTATAATATTTGTGACCATCAAATATAACATTACATTATATCTTTAACTAAGTCTAAAAAAGAAAATAATAGTTAATAAGAAGTAGAGATAATAAACCTAGTTGAGTAAATTTTGAAAATTAGTAGAGATAATTTATTATTGGAACTAGAACACTTTATTGGTCTGATATGCTTGATCTATCCACTATATTGTCAGAATTGTAAACAATAAACTTGGTTTCATTTTATTTTTTCTTATTTTGAATTAGACTTAGACAGAAGATGTGATGTAACATCACATATGACAGTTACACAAGTCACAAAGCATGACACCTGTTACAGGATAGTCACATATGTCACAGTCATAGTTATACAATCATATAACACAAAGAAAAATATAGAAGGTTCTAGAACAAATAATATCATATAATATAACAATAATATGTTGGCCTTATAGAAAGCATATATACTTGAGAGTAGATTAGTTATAGTATGTATACAAACCACAGTCTATAATATATAAGATAGATTATCTTGTACTAAGAACTTTATTAAGTTCTTTTATATTACTCAATACAAAAGTTGTCTTTTGTTTTTACCTAAAGATTTAAGTCATAATAAAAGTCATCTTTTTTTTTACCCAAGGACTTAAGTCATAACATATATGGCTTTGAACTAAATCAGAGATTGATGTCTTTAGATTTTTCCATTAGTAAAGTTGTAATTTAGTTTTGTGTTATAACTTAGACCCAAGTATTAAGGCAAAAGCATACTTGTATATTAAGTAATATAAGAGAACTTAATAAAGTTTCTATTATAAAGTAGACTACTTTATATATCTCTAGAAGTGTCAAAGATGAAAGTGGTGGACTTAATTTATTTTCATGTTCCCTTTTATTCTTATTCCTCTTTTGATTCATTTTCCACTTTTTTCTATTTTTAGAACTTAGAGTTAGGGGTGGAGTGGCAAGATCATGCTGTTATGCAGCAGATCACATCAAATAACACAGTCACAAGTCACAAGATACATGGAAGGACATAGAAGGTTCTGGAAGGATAACATCATACAACATGTAAAACACATAGTTGTTTAGGGTAGACTAGAAATAGCTCACACAGACCATTAGGTATTAGTATATAAGGTAGACAATCCTATATAGAGTTCCCTATTAAGTTCTCTTGTGTAAACCCTATACAAGGTTCTTTCTTTTGACCAATACTAAGATCTTAAGTTCGTAACAAGAAGCTAGTCTGTGCATATATTATATACTTATTCAAATATATCTGATCTATCTGACTTCTATTATGAATAATACTTATCTAACATTTACTCACTCATTTATAATATCTGAACCTTGGGTATACTTTCAGAGATTTAGAAGTAATTCAAAAGTTTAATAATGATGTCTGTCATAGCAGATGTCAGGCTAATTTTAGAAGGTAACTAATTATATCACTACATTGATATGCTTGTATCTCTACCAATACTTATCGCCTTGAGACACATTATATATTGTTGTAAATAGATTGATGAGCACTTTCCAACACAAGTTCAATCGCATGAATCCATTCAGCCATTCTTGAGATATTAGCAGACGAAGCTTTTACAGCTATTGATGGCCTGATATCTCAGTCATTTGTTGTCACTTTTGTGTATCCCGCACATATGTAGATAGCCCTCATTTGGGGCTTTCCAGTGCAATCAGTTTGTGAAAATAGGTCTACTAGTTGTGAAGATACAAGCTGAATAAAGTTTGTGACAAAGAAGTGAGGCATACATGAGGTAGTAGCACAGACCAACATGTAACAGTATAAATAAGACTCTAATTTAGCAAAGGCTTCTTGTCGAGTTCTCTTGTGATTTCCCCACTTGATTGCCTACTTTACTTGCTTGTGTAACTATTGGACTTTATGTCTAGTGGTTGCCACAACATCTACTACTATATATACCTATAAACTATAATAAAAACATATGATGTTTATGAGTAATACATAAGAAATACATGAGGAAAACATGATGAAATCTTTATTATTACATGAGGTACTAACTAATAAAACATGAGGATCAAGTAAGATATAGCTGATCATAGTAAATATGAGTCAAAGATAAAATAAATCCTAATATATGTTCAGAACATGTTGACTATAAGGTAAACATTATTTAAACATAAGGTAGAGATTGTAGTAATTATGACAATGAGAAATAAATAATAATAATTAATGTTATTAAGTTTAAAATCTAAGCTTCAGATATAAAAATATATATACAAAATAATAATAGTCTGTATACAAGCTGTTTCTATTATATGATCAAAACTCATATTTAGTAAGACTATCATCTATCATAGCAGATGCTAGGCTAAGTTTATAAAATAACTAATTATATTATTATATTGATATACTTGTATCTTTATAAATACTGATATCTATATAATGTATGATATATCATTAGAAACTATTTGATAAGTGATTTCCAATACAAGTTTGATTGTGAGAATCCATTTAGTTGTTTCTAAAATAACAGCCAATGAAACTTGTAGTTACTGATGATTTGATATCTTAGTAATCTATTGTCACTTTTGTACATTCTATATATATGCAAATAGCCCTTATTTGGGACTTTCCAGTATAACTTGGTTTATAAGAATCAGTTTACTAGTTGTGGAGAT
>Ga0157364_1005699_pt1 | contig 12717 bp, 4 predicted proteins | sample AttsexASBM2_FD_111476 | JGI IMG/M metagenome (GOLD analysis project Ga0157364, IMG submission 111476) | Fungus gardens microbial communities from leaf cutter ant in Ribeirão Preto, State of São Paulo, Brazil - Atta sexdens ASBM2 | ecosystem: Host-associated > Fungi > Mycelium > Unclassified ... | reverse complement strand
TAAATTATGCTCACGTTGCCGTTACACGTGCCCGTACTAACGTGTCTACCTACAACGTGACGCGGTTCCTAGCTGCAGTAGGGAATGGGGAGATGCACGAAATAAAGAACGTGCGCTTCGCAATTCGACGTCTGCCATACACTACCTGCAAATTTATGTGTGTGTGTGTGTGTGTGTGTGTGTGTGTGTGTGTGTGTGTGTGTGTGTGTGTGTGTGTGTGTTTTATGTGTGTACAAGATACACTAAATGCATCCCTTTTAAGTTGTAAATATTCGATGTAATGTTAGAAAGAATGATTAAAAAGATTGAATTTCTTTCTAAGTTTCTGCTGCTTCTACCTTCAGTTAAAATAAAGTTATAAAAAAATATATATATGTATATGTAATACGTATATGTAATATGTAACTTTGGTGACAATGTTGAATGTAATTATATAATCAATACTCAGATTTTAATTTTATTAAAATAAAGTTTGCTCGAAATTAAAAAAAAAATTATATATTATAATTTATGTAACATGATTATCGGATTTTTGAGAATTCAATGAAAGCCCTGATGATATATCTTTGTATTTTATCAAGATAAAATCTATTTGAAATTAATCAATAATTTGCGCTTAACTAAAATGTGTTTGTTTTAGTTAAACGAACAATATAAATTACTAGGTTGAAATTCGCTTCGAATAAAGGGTTGTTTGTTGTAGCGGTAACTAGTTAAAAATCTCATTACCGAACATATTTAAATCGCCAAAAATTACCGACTGTTAGAAAATACGAATAACGTTACTGCAGGGAAGAATTAATTATCTAGGTCATTCAAATAGAAGACATTAATTAAAAAATGAAACGTGATACTTATAAGTAATATATTTACAATTATCTATTTTAAACCAATAAAGAATTCATGCGAGGAAATGAGTAGCGTTAATGATAAAAATTAAAATATAATGAGACGATCAGTTTACTTTATTAGCTATTTAATTTATTAACTGAATTATTTTTACTAGTATATTAACTAATATACATACATATATATATATATAATAATTATTCTTTTTCAAATTTTTCTTTTCTAAAAATTGACAAGTAAATTATAAATACTTTTATATTTATTGTAATCAGAGTATATGCCTCGAAATGACTAAATGTATCTACAATATCCAATATTTCTACAAATAATTCAGTATAACTAATAAATTTTATTGCACTTTTATCTAAACACGATTTTTCGCATTTATAATATAATAAAACTAATCAAAAATTAAAAAAAGTAAAGAAGTTTGATATAAAACATACTAAACGATATATATTTCTGCAAGGGAAAAAAATTTCAAATAGAAATAATCAATAAGAAGGAATACATTTCTTTCTACATAACACACTATTTAACAAAAGTAAAAAACGTTATTTTAGTTTCTAAACAAAACTATTTTACGCAAGATGTAGCTAGAATTGATTAAATTAATAAGTTAGACATCCTTTCGAGTCTGATCGAGAAATCAGACGAAATACCACGCGCGAATTCCATTCCTTTTTTTTCGCTCGCCACTTACCGCGCTGCCAAATTGGAGTACTGGCTGGATTGCTGTCTACCTCGCATTTCAGGCTGACAGACATCCCCTCGACGATCGGAATTCCAAAACCAGGTAAACGCGTTATCGCGAACGATGGAGTATCTGAAACAGGTATTAAGCAATTAGTGTCAATGCCACGACGTCGATATACTACGTGATATCGCAGAGAAACATGAAAAAAAAGAAAGAAAAATAGATGTTACCAGAGTATTATTATACTGCCAAAATCAATTTAAAATGATGTAGAATTTCATTCCGTTTTCAGTATTCTGTTTTTAAATGTAATCTCAAAATATCTCAAAAAGAAATATTACAAATATCGCAAATTGCAAATACAAGATTCGTTCTATTCTCAATTTGCTCTATTTCTGCATAATATTTGTTTAAATGAATTTTATAATGAAATTCAAAAACAGTCGTTTAATAAGTAATTCAGAAAGTCATAGCAATTGCAAATTGCAATTTTCTTTCGCAGACGATAGCAAGTCTGTGAACTCGCTACTTCGCAATTTTCAAATAAGATTTCCGGTAATTTTAAAATGTATTGGCCAACGTAATCTGATTTCTACACATTCGAAAGTCATTCTTTGTACGACGAAGATTCTATGTACGAAGATATCGGTCACTGCGAATTGAATCCAATGTGCACGAAAATAACCAATTTTCGAATAAAAAGTAGACTTTAAGAAGATAGATTACTGAGGATACAATTCACAATAGCAAATAGAAAAGTCTTTCAGTTGAATCCATCTTTTTGATCATTGCTTTTCAAAGTCAAAAATAGAAAAGAATGGAATAAAAAATAAAAGAGTATTATATGTTATATAAATATTTATATAAAATAAACTATATATGAAAAAAAAGATGTTAACATCATAATAAATTCAATCAAGAAGTGAACATTCTTCTATTGCAGTACAATCTTTGCATACATCATATTAAATATATTATTTGCTCTAAATATAGAAACAATAATGAAACACTCTTCAGTAATACTGTTATATTTAACTTTATTTCTAATCCGAATACAGATGTAGTTCTTTCTTTGGTTGAATTAAATAATATTTCCACATATCGGCACTGCTCCCAAATGTATGCAGCGTTTCAGTAATGTGAAAATACTTTTCACATAATAAATATCTGCTTAAATGGTTTGTTTGGAGGTAACCCGTGGAATGCTTATTTCCACTGTGGGAGTTTATTGTGACCTGCTTTTGCGCGAAGTTCACTTCCCGAATACAAACCAGCTTTCCGCTCCGAAGCGACATTATGCGCAACGACAAAACTTCACATCATCACCAAATAGATATACCGCAAAGGAGGCAAGAGCAGAAGAGAGAGAAGGGAGAACGAGAGCAACGAGAAGCGTTAGTTATCGGAATGCTCGTTATAATGAAGATGTAAATCCCGAGAGTTAGTAATTGAATGCATCAAGTGCCTCTAGAAATCAAACGTAATCGTTGGAGATGACGCGTTACTCCCGTTACCTCCGGTAACCACCCCTCTTTCTCTTCTGCGTTCAATACGAGCTTCCCTTCCATGTCATTAACGTCCATGGAATCGAATAGGATAAATAGGATTCCGGCATATTCCGCTAGTGTATATATAGGGCGACAGACGAACGACCAATGAGGTTGGCAGAGAAGTTCAAGAGAAGTAGCGGAAAGGGAAGGTTTTCAAAATTGTCGTTGAACAAACGAGGTATAGAAGCGAGGTCGTGGCAAGTAATTAATGAACGGGACAGTCAAGATTTTACAGGCGCCGAGATCGTATTCGTTAAAAGGTCCTACTATTATCGTCGATACCAACGACAAATGATGGAAATATCCACACGCTCTTTTGGCGCCCCAGCGAGTGGGACGTCGTTCGATGCCACCCCGGCGCCGCTCGAGCGATTTGCCGTTACCGTTATATCGCCGTTCAGCTCGTTAATATCACACCGCGACTATAACGGGACAGCCATCGAGGCTGTCGGGGGATCGAGGTCGCAGAATAAATTGGAGATGCGTCAAATTGTGCGAGAGAAGGAAGAGACGAGCCCCTGGAAAATGCGGGAGAGGCGTGCAGAATATCGGAAGTGTGACGCGGAGGAAGGGAATAGCGCGCGGATGGCGTACGAGATAGAAAAAAGAAAAAATTGAAGAAAGATAAAACGGAAGATGAAGCGATTCAGGAAGAAGAGAGAGAAACAAGGACGGCATGACTACCAGGATGGCTCGAAGTTATTCACTTGGCTATAATAGCGCGGTGCTGGGACAATGCAAGCTTAATGAAAGCTTTTCTCCCCGGCGTACCGACGACCTCACCTCCTCGTTCTCCCTTGCTGTTCTCAGTCCGTCGTAGTCGCCGACGTAACCGACGCCGCCGGGCACGCCGCACTGTAGTCCCGGTGCAACAGCGTAAACACCAAACAAAGGGAACAATGAAACACAGAAGTGTCCTACAGACCTCGATCGCTTGATGAGAACTTTAAAGCGCGCCCGCAAACTACTAGTTCATCTTTTATTCCAGAATGGACACCGTAGGATACCGCTATAAAATCCTTTTATCACAATCCCGCGTATACTCTTTTTTTTTTTTTTTTTTTCAAGTAATGACTACGTTTACACGGATACCTTTAACCAAGTTTAATAACATCCGTTATTATAAAACTGGCCAATCATAGCTATTCCTCTAAAAATAAAAAATGGTATGACTGTGTGATTGCTGACCAGTTTCTAACTATGAATGTATTAAACTCGATTAAAGCTCAGTTTCACAACTCACGGTTAACTCTTAACCGAGGTTCAACTTATTTCTCATCTCTTTCCAATTTTAGTATTAAAAAAAGATGAGGAATAAATTAAACCTCGGTTGTGAAACTGGATCTAAGAAATGTCCGTGTAATCTCCTTTCCGAGGAGATATTGATCACAAGTGTCTCCCGTTCTTCATGCTGCTTGAGATTTTTGAGCATTTTCTTTCGAATTTTTGTAACGTCCTTGTGTATTTTTTATTTCTTTATTTATATTCTTTCTCACTATCGATATCGGCTGATTAAATTTGATAGTAATAGTAAGTAATTGACTGCTCAACGGCGCAAATCGCGCGAACCGGACTGTGCGAACCTTTAAGGTGACCTCGCTTTACAGTAGAATGAATCTCTTCGAAAGAAATTTCTCCCGCTGTTTCAGCCGGAACGACCGTAAACTTTATACGGGCCGTTAAGCAAACCTGTATACGACCCGCGGGAGAGGATTTTGTGATCACATGTACGTAGAAAAGAACACACGAATATATGGTGACATTATTAAACGGCTAAAATTTGTTGTGTATGTAGAATCCGTATTGTTCTTATACGCGATTTAATAACGACTGATGAGATAAATTTCAGTAAATCTTCGGAATTATGTACAAATTGTGTATAATTTCTAGTTGAATAAATTTCCAAGACATAAAATTTGAAATAATTTTATGATAAATCCTTTAAATATAACTTTGTATTCGTAAAAGTAATTTTACAAATTTAATGTGCATTGTTATTTGGTATGCTATTTCCATTTATCGAGATTGCTTTTTTACGTGAATAAAAATAAATGACACAATATAGATAACAATATTAATTAGCTTTAAAAGAAAACAGACATCGATTAAAAGAAAAAGCCGTGATTGCGAAAACAGGAATGCAAGATATAACGACGAGAGAGAGAAAAAAAGAAGCATGATTCGCCGTGCTGGCAGATTGCAAATCATTAAACAACCATCATCGATATAACTGCGCCGTTATTGAGGCGACAAACCGCTGAATGGCTCTCGTTGCAATGTAATAATGTTCATTGTATATATTTGTAGAACGATGAAATGGCGGGAACCGTGTGTAGTGTGAATACGAACTGCAGAATAGCACCGAGAACATATAAAAATTCGTCGGTTGCGTCATAGTGCCATCTGTGCCGAACAGTTCTCTGCAGAATCGGTTTTACGTATGTACATACAGTGGTGCCTAGAATCGGGAGGCAAATTCACGTTGCTTTTCAAATAAACTATCTTTGAACGAGATAATTGTAGGTATAATAATGAATTATATGTATTTTAGGAGATTGGTACTTAATTATTATGTATTTAATTATCTTGACTTCAATTTTTAGATTTTCCTCTTTAGATAATTCTCTAGTCCTTAATTTAATCATCAGGAGTACTACAATGCTACAATTAAATCTTACAATTGACAGCTCAAAAGCTGGTATTGTTTCTCGTAATAGTCTTGTGTAGTTTGTCGGAATCCATTACGATTATTCGAATGATGAAACGAGAGCAACAACCGGATTCCTGTCGATCTTGCATTTCATCTGTATCAACTGCCATCCTAAACCGCGACTGGTATGTAGCAATTTATGCACATCGAAACGACCGCGGTTTACGATGGCAGCCATTAAAGTTTAAGTCCGGCTTTATTGGGTCAATGGGCGACGCGTACCACGTGCGAAAATTAAGCCCTCGTAACGTGTCGGGTACACAAAGGGTTGGCAGTCAAAGAGGCAGACATTGAATAACGCTGAGCGGTTTTCTCATTCAATCGTGGCACGTATGCCGCATAATTTTATTAAGCCTGAAGGAAGAGATAAACGTTCGATAAACAAGTTCGAAAGATACAAAGGATAATAGAGACTGAAGATACCATGAAAAATGCCGTCAGTGATCCGTCAGGTAATGCTGATATAAAAATGGAGACAAGCAATTGAAAATATAAGAGATTGAAACATAATTTATCATATCTTCAAGTGTAATTTTAGTTGTAACTGTAAAATAGAGAGAGAGAGAGAGAGAGAGAGACATAATCAATTCTCATAATTATTGACTGCCCTCTCTCATACATATATATATATATATATATATATATACAGATATAATTTTACTAGAAAATTTATTTATGTCTTCAATAAAAAACTTCAATAAAAAATATTTTAATCAGTTCGCGTTCATTATACAAATGGAAACAGATACGAAGTAGAATAACTTTTTGCTGTTCCGTTGTCCTCTGCAAAAGAGCATATAACAGATGATAAGGCAAACTCGAGCACCTGATCTTATAAACTCTAACGAGTTCGTTTCAGTGCCGAATCATAATCTTAAGTTCACGCAGCTTCCGCGCTTAGTTATTCTGTAAAGAATTACAGTGCAAGAGCTAGTTCTTGTTACCTACCTAAGCATTCTCGTGTTGCTACATAATTACCAGGTACTGCACAGTTGCTGTTATTAAGACTCTATTAATCTGGCTGATGCACTTTGTATGCCAGATTGAATTTTGCAGTAGATGATTTAAAAAGCTCGGCGAGCAGTTTGGAGAACAGTATGATTGCTTTGCGATTGAAAATTATTCGCAGGCATAAAATTCTAAAAACGTACGGACAAAATTAAACGCGCAAACACTAAACACAACTGTAATAAAAAGTTAACAAGATATCACAGTGATAATACGGTCCTTAATCCTGGCTAGCTTATGCGCGGACCATGTAAACAGACAGTGGTACACGTGTGCGATAAGCGCGATGCAAATTGTGGCGCAGAATAATGGAAACACTTGATCGCGTGCGTGTGCACATTAGGGATATTCGAAACAAGCAGTAGAATTTTCATCGTGGGACCTCCACGATCCCAGACATACGTTTAATACGCTGGATAAAACTACTTTATCGCCATAAGGGTTTGAGGTGAATGTGGTTGAACCACCATCACTATACTGCGATATGATATTATCGCGTTCTCCGGCATGCCATTTCACAAATCTACAAGTTATTTTCGAATCAGCCGGTGGAGCGTCAGTGCAACCGCACGCAGTCGACATACCGGTGCAATTTCGCATGAGGCTTTGCTTGTAGCCGTGTTATTCAAGCCTGACGCGCCTACAAAGCACGGACGCGCGTGAATGGAAGCTAGTCGGATCGCGTGCACTTTTGTAATCGGGAGAATATGCAACCTATGTCTGCGAACAACGCATTCATCGGGCGGAGTCGTGATGCAAATCAGATTTCGGTCGAAACACAGTGTCACTTAGAGCGTTGCATACTTTGCTTGTGAATACAATGTACTGGCGTGTTAGTATTAGAATAGATAAAAACAATAGGGTTATTAATGGTAGGATACTATCAACCCCTATTAAAGTGAATAAGGCGGTGATGATACAGAAAATGATAATAAAATACATGTGTGCGGAAAAAAAAGGAAACAAGCATAACTCTATCAAAAGAAAAATATATAATTCAATAATAAACATTCCGCAATTAGGTACGATAAAATTATGATTTTCATTTTTTTATCGTATTCTATAAGAAACATCTATCAATATTAGTACTAATCTAGCTAACTAGATAAATAATAAAAATATTTGTTATATTAGATAGTCAGCTTGAAGAGCATAAAATAGAATTAAATCTATTTTATGCTTTTTTTACACTACTATTGTGATGTGTTCTATTTTGCTATTTATAAATTTGTGTAAAATAATTCGTATGAAAGAGAGAAAAAGAGAAAAATTACTATTGCACATTATGCTCGAAGATATAATACTACTGAGAAATACCATCAACTTTGTCGAAAGTCAAGGATCCCGGTTTGAAAAAGCAATATTACTCCGGGGATCCCTAATTCAGCCTAATTGTCCGCTTATGCGAATCCTTGAAATATTTATGAAGTTTTATGAGAATTTTTCATCTTGCAAGCGGTGCTCCTTTGAAGAGACCCCAGAGGGTTATGAAGACTTCAACTTCGAACAGCGATTATGTCGATATCAAAGGTATTCGCATTGCTGCTTGAGGCTACGTACGAACCAAATTTATTCGACCTGTTGTCGAACTTCGATTAAGCACTCGCAAACTACTTCCCTCTAATGCCGTTCTCCCTCCCCCCCCCTCTCCTCTCTCTCTCTCTCTCTCTCTCGCTCGCTCTCTTGAATACAATAGTTATTAGCTTTCGGAAACTTGCTTAGACTTCCTTGAAACAAGTTATGTTATATCTCGCAGAGATGAATATATAGTGATGTTGTAGTAGTATGCAAAAATAAATAAAAATATAGATAGACTCGAGTTATAAAGAAAGCATTCAATTATTTGTCAATCATTAAATTACGTTTTTTTCGCGACAATGATTTTTGTTAAGATATGGATAGTTGATTTACATACTTATACTGGAGCATTACAGGAACACATATATAATCACGTAACAATGTTCTTGCTCTATGTCATAACTCCTTACACCAAGTCTTGTTGTAGACGTAGTAAATGTATATCGCATACGTTGTATAATTATACGTAACTAGAATCTGGTGTTACAGTAGTGTAGTCTCTACAGAATATACTTGGGAACGTGGAGGGTACATTCTCCACGTTCTCTGGAGTATAAGATATCCTATATCCTCCATATCCTCAACAGGGAATACACCACTTTAGACGTCAACGTGAGCCGCCCACGAAGCCGTCCGAGCGGGAAGCGTCCCGTCAGTTCTTGCGATATAAGAAATAGAGCGGAAACTAGACGGCTCGGTCTATGGCAATTGAATAACCGCGCGCGCGCTGTTTACTGCTTTCGTCGGAATTTCATTCTTGTATAACCAAATCGACCAGTGCGAAGGGAGCATGTGTTATGAAGAAGTGTGAAACTTTTCCTTTAAAATTATTAAATAAATACGACATGCGAAGAATGTTGTAATTATTTATTATTGAACTATTTGTTTTATAAAAATTATTTCGAATAATGTACAAATAATATCTGATCACTGTGTATCTTCATTTTTAATATCATATTTTTTTAAAGTAATGATAATTGATTATGCTATTCTCTTTCTGTAGTAATTGATTCAGTTTGGATTCATAACATGTAGTTGTAAATCAAATTAACCGTGTGGAGATTATGGCTTTCAACTTGATGAAAGTAATTTGATTTTCCATAAATATTCGAAAGCCATTATCTAAATTGATATTAAAATAATCGCAGCTTTTCTACAATATCGCAACGATATCGATTTTCCTGCGTTCCCCGAGACTGCGCAACACACCCTTGCGAACAAGTCATCTGCTGCAATCTCATTTTTATTTTTATTTTATTTTTTTTTTCGAAACGTTATTAGGAAACGTTGTTAGGAAACGTGTCCTTTAAATCGACATGGACGTAATCACCATGTCCTACCGCATATTTTCAGTAACATTACCGACAATTTAACATCTTTAGACCGCATGCATCATCGTTTCAAGATTACACAAAATCGACCAATTTTTCCCTCGTTTCCGCATTGAAATTTTATCACTCCGTGGAACAAATCTGCGATAAAAGACTCTCTAACGACGTAGTATATGTCATTTTAATTCACGGACGAAGGGAGCGACTGCTGGTGCGGCGGCCGGACAGAAGGAAAATCGTCAGCCCGTCGTTTTAATGAAGTGTCGTCCGCAACGACGGACGACGTTCATTTCACACATATGTATGTACGTAGAAATCTCTCATCCTCGACCAGCCCTGGGAATTATATACGACGTCGGTGGTCGGATGAGCGACGCGAAGGAAGGTGAGACGAGACGGTTCACCGCGGGGGGGCTGAAAAAGTGAGAAACGATGACGGAAACTTGCCGTAACGTGTGCGAAAGAAGAAAAAAAGAAAGAAAAAGAGGAAGAGCAAAGGGTCAGAGAAACAGTCGCGGAGAGCTGTCCGCATGTAGACGTTAACAGTGATATTAATGCGGCCCGGCAACAGGATACACGCGAGAAAAGTCAGCTCGGATGGCACATTATACGTCACACTTCGCTGGAGACTAACTTCGACCGCAAAGAAGGGGTGGTCGTTTCGGTCGTATGTACATACGAGATAGATTTGAATTCGTATGACGAAGGAATTTCATTTGCGAAGTTGATTTTACACAATTGCAGCCGCGTAGAAAAACAACCGATAATATAAACGAAATGTGCGAATTAAAAAGATATAAAAATATATATATAATTATGTTTATTATAATTTTTTCAATATAGTAATATATTGGAGAGTATTTTTTAATTATGATCTGTTTTTTTTATTTAAACGCTTTTTCACTTTTTCCTGAATATGCAAAATATTATTCACAATTTTTTATTATTCAATTTTTGACGTTATAAATATGAAAAAGAATATTTTACGCTCATACAGTTACATATCCGCACAAACACATAAATTAGATTATTCCCATTTCTGTAGCATGTTAAAATCCAAACTTATTGAGAATATATTAGCTTCAATTTCTGTTGGAAGCTTGGCTACGTTTGCCAAACCGCAGTTTAGAGCTGACCGCAAACGAGAGCACAAAATTCTTCAACAATTTCAAACTTCCGTCCGCTGAACGGAGGGGATTCCTACAAACTAGCGGCTAGTCCCGGCACAAAAGCAGAATGTTATGGCACAGGCCCAGACGTAATCGTACTTTAGAACCCGGGCGCGACCTGTCTCATTTTGTACTGAACATTTTCATACCGTTTCTGCGTAATCCAGGACTTAGACAGACCACAGTAAAACGGTCCGATGTAAACTCGTTGACGTTAGTCAGCGTCGCGTCGCGTCGCGTCGGTATTTGGACCTGCAGAATACAGACGTTTGGCACGACAACGTCTGCAAATAATGACAATGTGGACGACGATGTCGGTTGAGAAAATAGTTCGTTGGGAAATGTTTGTGTTACAGATATTGCGAACTGTGAGTTTTTTAATAGTTTATTTTGTACGCAAGCACATCGATCGCACAAATTGGAGTTTAACGCAAATTACTTTATTATTGTAGATTTTAAAGATTTTATATAAACGTTTTATCAGATTTACCAGTGAAAAAGTTAAAATATCAGAGAATTATTTTGATTGATTTTATTTGTTTACGATCAAGTATTGTTTGATACATTTCATGCGAAATTTCAATAATTTCTGAGCTATGTAAATTTCCAATTTTTTATAATATTTCCAGAATTATATTTATTATTTGTAAGTATACATATAGGTAATTTATTTTTTAATTGGTAATTTATTTTTAACAATAAGAATACAATTTTTCCTTTATTAAGTTTATTATATATTATTTCGGTAGAAGCTTTTGAGAGTAATGATGTTTCTTATATTACCAATTTATATTACAATTAACTGTAGAAGAATTAAAGTCTTAATTAGAAAAAGAGCTGAGTGACAGACAGAAAACAGATGCCTGGCTTATGGACGTGCTCAATTACAGATAAGATAATGGTGCAAGAGAACCAGTAATCCCTCTAATGTCTTTCTTATCAACGCATAAAAACTCAATGTTCTAGATGTAAGAATCCAACTTTAATCAAAGTATAGTTGTTTCTACTATATTAATGTTTACTATATTAATGTTTCTTAAGCAATAAGACATGATTCATATAATTTTCTTCTGAATGATACACTTCCTTGTTCGATAAAATATGTTTAATAAAATATTGCGATATAAAATATTTTATGTAACCCAATATTTTTATATATAACCCAAATCATAATTAGAAAAGTAAAACGTAAACATTTAAGCATACTAGCATTTTGTATAGAATAGAAAAGATTCAGCAGCAATCTAAATAATTTGAAAAAAAAAACGTCTTGCAGAAAAATATAATTATTTTCTATTGTTACTCAAAATATCTTCAAAAAATTATTTCAATTGAAAAAAGAATCTACATTGTGATTGAAATTCTGATTGAAAATGAACAAATCAGAAGTTTCTGGTTGAATCTATTTTTCTAGTCGAGATAATCAGAATTTTCTGGTTAGTTCATTTTCAACTAGAAATTTTTCTCGGTGAAGGAGATGCTTCATTTTTTACATTCTTTCAGGCAATTTATTCCAGATTCTCTCTCCCTCCCTCTCTCTCTCTCTCTCTCTCTCTCATCTCCTCTTTTCATTATATATATATATGTTACAGTTTACTGTTAATATTCGTTGAAATAGCAATATTTTATTATGCAGCTCGTGCACATGTATGTGTCTTATTTGTACAAATCTGGGAACATCCCTTTTCATAAAGAAATTTTTAAAAGGCGACCGGAATAATGCATCCAATTCAGAATCACAGGTCTATTGAAAGCGTAGACGCTAGTGTCTCTACTTTCCAGTAGAACCAACGTCATTTCATTGAAAGCCGCGGCTTCTACAAGT
>Ga0157364_1005698_pt1 | contig 12719 bp, 9 predicted proteins | sample AttsexASBM2_FD_111476 | JGI IMG/M metagenome (GOLD analysis project Ga0157364, IMG submission 111476) | Fungus gardens microbial communities from leaf cutter ant in Ribeirão Preto, State of São Paulo, Brazil - Atta sexdens ASBM2 | ecosystem: Host-associated > Fungi > Mycelium > Unclassified ... | reverse complement strand
TGGGAAGATTCTCATTACGCGCACAGCCAAGCATATGGATATCATCGTTAATGATCGTTGATATTTTCTTCTTCTGTTTCTTTCTTTTATTATAATCAACAGCCAGAGGGAAGAACGAGATGTTGGTGGAAGTCAGATGAGTTTTAAGCCTCACATTGATTTTTATTCATATAATCATGAAGATATTTATTTTTATTTATTTTATTAATTATCATTAAATAATAAATAGGCCATCTCTCACGGCCTTTCCGTGATGTACATTAAATACATAACAATACTTCGTCCGCGTACAATCCATGTGCAAAATAGATCAATAAATAATCAAATTGTAAAGCTAGTCATAATATGTATGATATTGGTGAAGATAACTTGTTAATCACGAAATACGATATCACGTATGTATTACGACTTGGCGATTTCTGCATAAGTTTTAGCGTGATCATAAACGTTTCTGTAATGATTCGTAATTCAATAGTTACATCTAGTCCAAATGCAACGTATTAAACTATACGCTACGAATTTGTAATATGTAATTCATTAATAGTATTTAAAAAATTCGAATGTATATTTATTTTTCCAAACATCCATTTTCATTTAAAAGAAATATTTTATTTTTCTTTTAGATGAGATATTTCTGTAACATAATAGTGAAAGTGCTTCAATCTTAAAATGATAATCAATTTTGATTCGTCAACTTCACTAATTTTAAGAAGCCCTTTTTGTATTTTTATTTTTTTAATGCTGAATACGAAAATCGTTCATAAGCCGGTAGAGAGAAGCTTCAAAAAAGAGAAATCATCGCGACAGCAGCGGCAACTTTCCAGTCTTCCAGGAAGGTCCGAAACATTCTTTTTTTTCTCACGAGCGAAACTGCGCCGCGGCCGCGTTGCATAAAGAGCACATTCGAAATCGTTAATACATCGCGAGTGTTCTGCTTCCTTGACGAGTCATCCGGCCAGCGGCCGCTCGAAACTGAGCCGATGAGATGGAAATGCCGGCTGACTCTCGGCATTCTCGGACGATTGTAGGGGAAAGTGCATGTCTCAGGTGCATCCGGGCAGAGTCAATTGTTTTCTCGGCCCGTGATGGCCAGAGGTCGAGAAGAGGTCGCGGCACGTCCTAATCGGGTCGAGAGGATAGGCATACAACTAAATCTCTCGAAACGGATGTCCTTAAGTCCCACATAGAAGAAAAATAACTAGCTGGAAAGGAGGTTGAGGCAAAATAGCGTGTTTCTTTCTCGCACTACGCTAAAACCTCACTTGATGCAATAAAAAGAATTTTACTTCGACAATACATTATAGATATGTCCAGGTACTCGTATAAAGTCGTATTTTCTAGAATGATACGTTGGATTACGAAGATGTGGAGATTGATAATTAGTACTTACATATACTGGAAAAATATGATTGTCATCGAAAAAGAAAAGAAAGCAATTGATAGTAATTTTTGGGAGTAAAGTAAAACCTGTGATTCTTTTAACCAGTGTATAGACGACTCCAATGGACATCGCGATAATAGCCCGTAAATAATTTTCTTTAAGCAAAAAGCATAATATAGCTAAATAGAAAATATATTAGATTTGCAAGAATAAAATATGGTAAAAAACATATTATTTGTACGAAACATAGCATGAGATATAAGGATGGCACAAAGAGGAGGAATGCAAAAAAAGCGATTGTCATGCATCATTACACTCCTCTGTAACACAACGACTACGACGACGGACTGCTGGAAGAACAACGAGGAAAAAGACGCGGAATTGCTTCGAGAGGAAGAGGAGTTACTTTCGTTCATAATATAACCAAGTGCAACGTTGTATTAATACCACTGAGATTGGAACAAGTATCTTTTTTCCTAACAATTTCAAGCTATCTATTGCTTTACATTTTTTGTATTTTATATTCAAGGTATGTATACTATGTATATACCATGTACTTATATACTATGTACTTAAGCCTCTATATTATTTGTACGTTGTAATAAAAGATATTCTTTCAAATTTAAATTATTTAATTTATAGGATTCTTGCTTATTGTAATAATATAAATTTATTTTACTGTATATTCATACTTATATTTTTATATAATTAGTAATTTATTTGTTTCAGATAATCACTTAGAATTTTATTCAATTATTTATTTAAAGTATCATAAAGTATCATACATCGCAAATATAGTAAGATATGTAATATTTTGAAAATAGAAAATATTATAGTATTTCTTCTGTATCATGTAATGCGAAGTGATGTGGAATGAACAAACAAATTTTATAAAACTTAGTATTGTGGCCCGCGTTAAGCAAGCGGATGAATAAAATCGTTCTTTGAGCTCACAAAAGCGTAATTTCTCCATGTTGATAGCGCCAAATGTTCATCGTCTTATTATTAGAGAGTCGTAAAGTTCCGTGTCGATCGCGTCTTTACTCGCATCGAAATCCAGGTATGATTCTCACGTCACGATTAGTTTCGAGAGTTTCTCATGCGTCACTGGGTTACTAGATTTCTTAGTGATAGGTCGATTTGCTAGGTCATTATTAGGTGTGCATATCATCGTGTTGTCAATTGGCGTAGAATGATCTTTTTATCATTTTGCGTAGCAATTCAAACACTTTTCTTCATTAACGATGGTGAGACATTTAGCAATTTAAAATTTTAAATCATTTATTCTTAGATATACTTTACTTATTTATAATATCAGAAATATATAATATAGTCTATATTTTGTCAAATATTATTCATGTATTCTACTTATTTATAAGTAAAATTCATTCAATCTTCCAAATTTGCGAGTCGAAATTCACATGCTTTATCTATTTTCCGATTTTTTATTATTATGTATTTAATTTGACAGATTCTCACGTAAGATACTCGTGAAAAGTACTTTTACTTGGCAGCTTAGACAATCTGAAATCTCGATACATAGTATGTATAAGATATATTGGTGTTACGTCTGAATTCAATGGCCCAGGTATTTATGCATTAGCTAAGATGCTGGTTGATATATACAACTTGAACTTAACCGAGCGCCACGATTTCGAAACAATTGCTAGGCGACCGTTACCTTTCCCATGACTTTCAACGATTTACGGCCAGGGTCACGTAGTCGTACAGAATGGATATATCTGCTATAACGCAATCTAATTGCTGCTCTCGTGCTTAATTGCTTTCGGCGGCTGACTAATTAGTATCGCAGAAACGTTGCGATATTCGAGCCCGGTTTCTCTCATCACTTGTTCTCGATGCTCTCTTTGTGCTCGCCCAGCATTGATCTCTCTGTCTCCCCTGTAGCATGTTCTGAAGAACCTTTAATAAAGATTTCTCTTTTCAGTCAATTTCCCTGTTTTAATGCTATAAAGACGAAAATAAAGCGTGCTGATAAAAATGTGTTAAAATCATTCCATTATAAACAACAGTTTTCAGTATTATAAGTATAATACCAGTATAATATTGATATAACAAGAGTATGAACACCGATTCATTTATTCATTTATTCATATATTATCAGATAAATGAATCGTTAATGAGGACGTCAATTATTTTCGATCCAGTTAAGTATCAAGGATATAAGAGCATTTGCTTTTATTTAAAAGACATAGGCGAGATTTTCTGTTCAATATTTTGTTCGTTTTATTTGAAGCTTGTTTTAAAGAACCCGCCAGGTTACAGGCCGCGTCAGGTGTGTGATTTCGCTCAAGGCGACATTCGTTCTTGGGTACAGAGGGGATCTTGATCCCCGAGAGAAGTCGGGATCGAGAACATGGTTACTGTGAGAAAGAATAAGAAAAAGAGAAAGAAAGAAAGAGATAGAGGAGAGGGAAGCGGGGAGAGAGAGAGAGAGAGAGAGAGATATCAAAATGATTGCCCAACTCTCGACCCAGTTATAAATAGGTGAGCGACCTCGTTCCAGGAATGATATCTCATGTTTATCATCTGCCAATGAATTTTCGGAGATAAAACAATATCATCTGCAACAATTAAATGCTTTCTGTACGTTAAGAACGCTCGTATACGAGATGTGATTCTTTGTATAATTTTATCTCTATCTATAGGTTCAGAGCGATCACTATAAACCACAACTTCCGACTAAAATTAAGCGATCAGACGGCAAGATAATTCCTTATATTCACCATTGTATTTAGGCAAGCTGCGTAAAGGAACGAAAATAATTATAATTTACCGTAAGCGACTTAATATCTAGATTCTTTGCGTTCTACATTATGCTACTTAGTACAATGAATTAATCAAGCCAAAGTTGTACGACATGAGTCATCAGTTGTCGCTAATGGACCTTGTAATCGCATCCGCCGACACTGAATCTTCATTCTTGAGAAGTACATGCGACGCATCGTAGACCTATCGAAACTACTGCCTATATGGCCTCGTTGAGTTGAAGTATCTGGAGCGGCCGAAGCACTTCTGGTTATTTGAATAAACGAGAAGAAATATTGAGTAACTCATTTTAAGAGCCTTAGAATTTCGTTCCATGAATTGCACACTGGCGACGATCATCGAGGAATCTCACAGTTGACCAGAATTTCTCGATTAGGCGTCTCGAATCAACGTCACTACGACGCATACGGCCGTACTTCTGCATGTGCAATGGTAATTTAAGTCGCACAACACTCTAGGTCATAATAATAGTAGGCGGGTGGTCGAGCGAAATGGTGCGGTAAATCACAGAGGATCTACATATACTTTTTCCATCGTCCAGGTTGCCTACAAGTTTCTTTCATTCTATATTTCCTTCATTGTATTTAGTTCCAATTGATCCTGGAGAGACTTTTCTTCTTCGTGGGTTAATGTGACTTAAAGTAGGTCCATGGCGTGAGATCATGGATATGTTAGCAAGAAAAGTATAGATGGAGAAATATGAAAAGGAGAAGGCTTGTAGGCTTCAGAAGAATGTAATTTAAGAATATATGTTATTTCAGAATACACGTCCTAGCTGACAACATGCTGAGTATGTATCAAGATAATCGATATAGGCATCTGTACTAAATATTTTTTTCAATCTTTCTTTGATCGCATTTCTACCATTTTTCCTCTTCTTCTCGCGTCTCGTTTAGTTTTTACTTTGCCAAAATAAGCGGGATGACGAGAGGGAGATCGATGAAAGGGGAGGAAGTCAGTGTGGGGAGATCCTGTGGCATCCGATACACTCTACAGAGCAAGAGAGAGAAAGGGGTGGGGGGATAACGAGAGAGGAGCAAGGCGAAAGGAGGGAGGCGAGAGAGCGTGTGTCGCGAATGCGGACCTCCGGTGGCCTGCGAATCCACGAGGGTTCCCCTCGTGCGATACTTCGGTATAAAAGCAAAGCAACCTCTTTTAGATGTAACACACGAGGCAGCATCGGTGCATCCTGGCGTGCTTGATCGAACAACGCGCACGTTGGGCACGGAGGAGTCGAGAAACGAACTGCACGGTGACACACGCGACTTGACGACGCGTATAACGCGGTGAAGTCGTACTTCGGTGACCATGGCCAAGCATTTCGTGACGTTATTGTGGGTGTCGGCGGCGTTGACCGCGACCTTGGCATTGCCGACCAGCGACAAGGCCAGTGGAAGTGAGAACGATCTGGTGGCGAGCATATACACCGATTGTTTGAAGAAGGAGTCCATCAGCTGTATCAAGTACAAAGTATTCACATTTGTCGACAAGATGCTGGCCGACAAAGAAGACATTACACTATCTGAAGGCATTACTGTTGTAAAAACGTCCAACGCCGAGGGCGAAGGTGCTCCAAGGTTGGTTGTTTGTCATTCTGTGTTTGTCAACCGAGATTACGCTTATGCCAATTTAAACATCGAACTTTGTTTGAATATTATATTTATATTCGCATTTTTGGTAGATCTATCGAATCCAGCGATTTGGATACATTATTGTTCGATCGTCTTGGAAGATTCTTGAAGACACATTCAGTCAAAGTTGACCTCAAGGGCAGCGATATTTTGGGAGCAATTGAGTCTGCTGGACGCAGTTTCGAGGATTTTAGCGACAATGCTGTCGAGAGCCGTGGAAAAAAGAGTGAGTATAGCACGCCATGAAAATTACATCTTAATATTTACATACACTCGAATACAAACGTAATATAACCCATAATACAAAATCAATTATAACAGCATCCATAATTATCTATAATTATATAGCATTTTATTTAATTTGCTTATAATGATTCTTGCTAAATAAAATTCTTATTCTAATAAGATTCTTATTCTTGCTAAATAAAAGATTGCTTTAAAAGCGAAACTAGCAATAATAATAATAATCGAATAATTCTGTGAGTCATCCCAAGTATAATTCTCATTGTCAATCTATTTATTGTATGTTTGCATCTATTTATCATATATTTCTATAATATTTCTATAAATATCAGATATTATATTTCTATAAATATCAGAATTTTAATCAAAATTATAGAGCTTTTTTAATTACTCCACACAATACGGGAAGAAAGAAATTATTTATACAAATACTTTAAGAAATAATTTTGCAGTGATAAATATTTATTTACATAATTATTTACAATTTTTATATCATGTAATTACGGAGTTTTAGAGCTTTTCTATTATATATTTTCTGCATGTAAAAGTTTTTTTTTATTAATATTTGATGTAATACATATATGTATTTTTTATTAATATATAATACAAAATATCTATCTAACGTTTCTTTGCTATTAATTTGCATTCTACTTTTAACAAAAATATTTTTTAAGTATAAATATAGAAATATATAATAGAAAAGAAAAAGAGATAAATTCTTTGCATAACGAAGAAGTAATCATAGTTCATCGGGACAACGTCAGCTGCGGTATGAGAGTTCTCTGCGTTCATTGCCGCCGTGTGAACAGCCAGCGATGATGATGACGAGGAAGCTCATACCGGTCGCAGACGTTGACCCACTGAGAAACTGGTTCCGCTTCTCCTTGAACCTCTCAACGGAGGAGGAGAGCGCCGGTGATACCGAAAGATTGGGAGAGAGATAGATAAAGAGTGAGAGAGAATCCTGCCGCGCAAGATTTTTGACACACTTTCCATCCTAGTACTTTGCCTTGACTAGTCCTTCGACTAGTCCGTTTTAAAAAACATTAACATCTCCGTGATCGGCGTGACGTGATTTACAGAAGACTATTATTATCGGGCTTACAAATGATGCTCGAACAATTGACTTGTGTGTACGTTCGTACCTCAGCATCTTATCTATTTATAAATTGCTATTACTGTTACACGATTATTAATTCCATACGAATATTAACGATAAATATCGTACGAATAAAGATTAGCGTACGAATATTAACAATCAATTTTCCATACAAATTAATTGGGAATTATATCATTTACAAATTTTATTGATCTTGATGCAGTTACATTATGACATTTCAATCAATATACATATTTTTTAAAGTTTGAAAATCATATTTTATTATATTAATTTTATATTATCGCAGATTTTTAAATCTTTAATTATTACTACCTAAAAATTGATATTGTGTTTTAATAAAATTAACTTTTCTTATAATTGAAGATTTTTCTATCTTTATCATAAATTAAACCTAAATGCATGACCAAACTATAAATAAACATACAAAGATAATATGTATTTTGTACGTAAATATATCATTCCGTCTTGATAGTACATCACATAATAGAGTAATTCGCATTATGGAATGAAAATTGTATATTCTTAAACTATACCTGCTATACAGCTGACGATGTTCTCAAATTCTCGTTCTCCACAGAAGTGTGAAAAGAGAGTAATGATAATATCAAACCTCACAATCCATATTCACATTTCATAATTAGCAAGAAATATAATTAGCATGAAATGTATATATGAATTACATATACTAATCTTATTTTACACAAATAAAATGTCTGAACAGACTAATAAGTTACATTAATTTACAATACAATAATACGATTATAAATTCTAAATAGACATATATAAAAATACGTTTTTTTTAAATCAAAGATACACGTTCTAGCATTTAAAGTAAAGTATAACAGAAATAATAAAGACAAATACGATTTTAAAACATATTTATATGTTGATAAAATCAGATTAAGTAGTTATTTAAGAGTAATTTTTGAAGAAATACGTCCGAGATAAATATCTATCCCTTATTTTGATATAAACTAAAACATTTTAAATATTACAGAGAAGGCGCAAAAAATCTTAGGACCCCTGATGATGGCCATGGCCCTGAAAGCGGCCGCTTTATTACCACTGGCACTCGGAGCGATTGCCATGATTGCTGGCAAGGCTTTACTCGTGGGCAAGATCGCTCTCGTGATCTCAGCCATCATCGGACTGAAGAAACTTCTCGGTTCTCATCAGAAGCATGTGACTTACGAAGTAGTCTCGCATCCGCATCACAGCAGCAGCCATGTTAGCCATGATGACCATGGCGGTTACGGCGGTGGAGGCGGCGGCGGCGGCGGCGGTGACTTCGGCGGTGGTTACGGTACCAGTGGACACGGATGGGCCAGGAGTCTGCCACAAGATGCTCATGAAATTGCGTATCGCGCCCACCAACCCCAACCACAAGCTTAAGCGTACCATAGAAAGTTTCCGTCCCGCGCCGCTTCTTGCCGCTTCTCTTCCATTTTCTTCCGATGATTCTCTTCCCTTTCATTATACTCACGCCTGCTTCACTTTTTGCATTCCTCGTTATTTCTTTCCTTTTTCCTTTCTTACTTAAACTGTTACTATATGTAATCTATCTTCTACTTTCCAAGAAAATATGCCACTACCTACAATTTCCAATGTTATTTTCGATTCGAGATTTCGCTATTTTCAGTTTAAAATCTTCTCGAATTAATCCATCTATCCTTTTTTCATGCTTACATGATCTCTTATATTCTGATTCTTATCTTTTTCGATTATTCTTCTTCTCTTTTATTTTATCTTATATAACATGGCCGATTCCGCGGCCAGTCACCAGTACCTCTGGGAGATGCTCATTGTTTTATATACGTAGCCTTACGTAAATTCGTTATTTATTCGTTGTATCTTATATAATTAATATTTATTTGATGTTCGACTGCGTGCTTCCATATGACACCTCCTGTTTTTGTAATAAAAAGAACAACAAATGAGATGCCTCCGTCCTTATCCCGAAGAAAAAAAATTTCATTGATAAGTTCATTTATAATTCGCCGGCCGAAGAAGCCAGCACATCCTGCGGCTTTCATAAGAGTGACCGTGGTTCATGACCGAGTGCTTCTATTTATACATAATACTACACTTGCACTCGTAGTCATAAAGCGTAACGTAAGGCCGTGAAATACGGTCTATTGAACTCGTAGCATCGACGATCATAGACCGGATGCGCTGCTGTACCACATTTTCCATACATAAATAGATAAAGAAAATAGGATGAAGTTTATAAGTGCGGGCGAAAGTAGTCGAGTGTGAGTAGGCGAATGTGCAACATAGACGGTCTATTGCAGGAATGCAATATCATATAATATATACAGGATCAAGTACGATTTATTTATAAATGTATATTTACGCAGAAATATATTGATATAGATATATGCATTGAAATAGATATACGCAGAAATATTTTGCAACTTCTATCTTTCTCTCTTTTTTGCATTTGTTGCCTATTTTTATTAGAATTATTAGCAAATTTCTGCAGAAATTCAAAGCAATTTTCTCGTTCAAAAAACTCAAAAGGGATTAATATTGAACACATCTTATTTTTTATTTAGCTATTTGTACACGCACACGCGCACACACACACACACGCACGCACACACACGCGCGCACGCACGCACACACGCACGCACACACGCACACACACACGCACACACACACACACACACACACACACGTATATATATATATGTATATGTATATTCATATATAATCAATTTATATCTGCAAAAATTGAGATTACTTGAATTGAATTTTTTATAAAAACTTAATTTAAAATATAACCTTCGTTGCAAAACACAAGTTAATATTCACATAAACTCGTGAGCAGCATTAATATTAGAAATATATATTTCCATGTCATACATAAACATTAATATAGGACACTAATTTGATTTATTATTAGTTTCACAAAGATTAATTCTACATATGATAAAGCGTCCGTGAATTTTAAATAAGATTTCCCTAGATTTTTCGCTGATTCATAGGTACAGTGGGAATAAAAAAGTGCATCATAATCACGATATAACATCGACGATATTTAATTTAACCCAGTAATTATCCTCCAAAACCGGACACACAGGCAGTCAGATACAACTGGTAACCTGCATACCGTGGATAACACTGCTCTTCCCGCTGCTATCAAAGTGGCCTTAAAGAAGGAAAAGGATGTATAATAACGACAGTTTCATCGGCCGAGCAGCCACGCGTATCGGGCTGGTCGAGAAAATCACCGTACGACGAAACGGTTGTGCAAAATAGAATTCAGAACTGCGGCCTGATGATTCCACGAACCGGAAATGGTGAAGACCTGGACGCACGATTATTATCTCGCGTCTTATCGTAATACTCTACGAGATCCATCGCTTTCGCCATGCCGCGCCGTTGCGTTAGGAGATCATTTTCACGGCACGTATGCGTATGAGAAATCGGTAACGCGACATTATGCAGGTAAGTTCCGGTCGGCAGTATTGCAGTCGCGTGGATTCGTGACAACAACGCGGCGCGGCAGAGCGATCGAGAATGAGAAGAAGAAGAAGCGTCTCTTTCCTCTGCATCCGTTATCTGGTCGCAATGCTTTCTTAAGTAGCGTGTGACTCAATGAAAACGTCATGCACTGACAGTTTTAATGTTGTGTTAATGAAGGCGAAGGGGATAGTACAATGATATGCTAAAACAAATTACATTTTAATAATATTTCTACGATTATAGAGATTATTTTACTTTTTTTTTTATTTCACGTGATGCTCTTTATTTTTTTCCTTATGGAAACCGAAGTCCAAGTATAATATGTATACATAGTACGAGTTTTCACTTACAATTAGTATGACCTAGTTAATGTTGTGTCCATTGGCGTATGTCGAATTGAACAGGATGAAAAGTCAAGGATACGAAGGACCAAGTAGAAGGATGAAGCGTCATGTGAATTAGATGATTAATTGGATGAAGAAATTGTGCCTAACGCGTAACGGTATACGTTAATTCGCCGATTCATCGTTTCTCTTTTTCGATGACATGATTATGTTAGTGCGTAAAGGGAAACGTTTGTTCGATCTTTTATTGAAAAGTAGAACGTACATTGTCACCTTGATTTAATAGCTGAAGCAAAGAATCAACAAGTTTAATGTCAGTAGTATAACTGTGTGTTTAATACTTGAGAAATGCAGTTATATCCAATCGTACATATGTGATGATAATAATTTTGTATCGTAACTTTAAACTGTCTCGATCAATATTTGGAAAAGTTTTTTATGAAACAGGTATTATATATATAGAAGTATATTTCTTCTACTAAGAAATAAATTGGGTATTACCGTTAAAAATCTTAAATAATTAAGATAGTCTAGGAAAAAGACAGATAGCGCAATGGATTCCTAAAAATTACCTCGCCGTCTCGGTTTAAGGAAACGATTTTATGGTATCATAAATGGGAGAGAATAATCTATAGGCATGTAGCCCCGTGCCAATAACACACTTTATACAATTTTATTGCGCTTCCTGCTTATTAAATATATCAATGACCGCGTGTGAACGTCATTCAAAGCGCTTTCTATTGTACATCCGCGATATATTATAATATTTCGACTTGACACTTTGGTACATCTTGCGTTTTCAACGGCTCATTCCAAAGTGGGTTCATTCCTTTCATTTTCAATCTTATTTTTATGCCTCCATGAACCTGAGTGACGACGAGAAATTAGATCCAAGGAACAAAAACGGGATCATCGAACCGTGTCGACTGGTAGTTAATACGTAAATATAAGCGGTACTGCCTACGCACAAGAAGGGCAACGAAATAATGATATGAACAAAATGCGGTTAAACCGGTCGAAATAATTCGGCGTGAATGGGCGAAGGATAATTAAGAAGAAAAAGAACAGGAAAGCACAGAACTCCGCTCACGACAAAACTGCGATGGAATCGCTCGGATGCATCTAACATATCGCTGGTGGGAGATAAATCTGGAGGGAGCACTCGACAGATCATGAAGCGCATGAAATTCTGCTCTCTACTCTCGCCCTCCCGGGTGGTTGGTTGTAAGTGTAAAAGCAACCGTTCTCAAATCAATGTTGAGCATGAAAATAGTCGCGAAATGGTGGCGGCAAATACTGATGCTAACCGAGTGGGGAGAATATCGCTCGGTACGGAGGTATACCTGGTCAGATATATAGAGCTAGGGCAGGGCTTCCGTTACGTACAGTCTACTTAGAGTGCTCTCAGGTATACACGCATCTCGTATATACGCTCTCAGGCATATACGCATCGTGGTATTAACCAAATTAACTAAAAGTCGGTATTCGCGTGAATGCAGTCGGATAAGCTAAGAGAGAAGCAAAGGATAAATTTGATTTTCATATCGAGCCACGTGGAAGGTACAGTGCTTGATTTGCGTGGCTTCATTCGAACTTTGAGAAATCGTATTAAGTGTTGAAGTTTTATAGATCTGTGATATATACGAGAAATACACACCCACACATACACACACATACACACACACACACACACACACACACACACACACACACACACACACACACACACACACACACGCGCG
>Ga0157364_1005697_pt1 | contig 12721 bp, 17 predicted proteins | sample AttsexASBM2_FD_111476 | JGI IMG/M metagenome (GOLD analysis project Ga0157364, IMG submission 111476) | Fungus gardens microbial communities from leaf cutter ant in Ribeirão Preto, State of São Paulo, Brazil - Atta sexdens ASBM2 | ecosystem: Host-associated > Fungi > Mycelium > Unclassified ... | reverse complement strand
TGTAGGTAATAGTGGACACTCTTCTTGTTCCACCTATACCGTCTACTGACTACCTGTCTACTGCCCTACTAACTACTGCCCTAATCAAATTCCTGGCTAATATTCCTAAGCAGGGAATCCCTAATCTAGGCACTCCTTAATGGACTATGCTGCTACTCTGCGTGGACAGATCACAAGGGGATCCTGCAGCACGAGTTTTCTACATGAATATAGCTATCTACCACACCCACACAAGGTAATACATCTTACTGCACCAGTGAACAGTAGTGCACCAAAACGACTAGGATTTGCCCTCCTAGTTAGTATCCCCCTTAACACCTAGGGTCCGGCTTAGTTTCTTCTTGACTTTGAGCACACGGCTCGTGGTCGAGGATGATAAAGAGTAAGTGTTGAGGAGTTCACGAAATGCAGAGTCCCCTGAGGTAGCCGAGTTCTACTGTTGTGGCAACCACTAGACACAAAGTCTAACGATTACACAACAAGCAAATCTCTTAAGGTGGATATCTAGTAGGGATTTCACAAGAGAACTCAACAAGAAGTCTCTGCTAAATTAGCATCCTATATATACTAAATACATCTGGTCTGTGCTACAACCTCATGTCCATCTCATTTCCTACTCAAGGCCACCATGTTGCATACATGTGCCCTGACGTCATCTTCTAGATCTTTCCACTGTGTTCTAGGCTTATGACATCACATCATGTGACATGTCATGTGACTGCGATGTCACTAAAAAGAAAAGAAAAACAAAATTCCTATAAAGTCAGAAAATAAAAGAAAAAGAAAATAAAAATTGTCCATGTCCAAAGTGTCTCATAACACTGATAGCCTACTTAAAAGTGATGGCAAAGAGATAGCAAAGGTGCAATGTGAAGTGAGAACAGCTGAGAAAGCCTGCTTAGTAGTAAAAGCCAAAGTAATACTGTAAAGCATTCTGCTTACTAAGCATATAGTCCATGATCAGTAGTACTAATTAGATAGTTAATGTAAAACTTTCACATAGATTAAATTAAACTACCACCAATACTACTCATCTTCTATTGTCACTTGTACTTCTCCAGCTCTCCACTATAATATTCACTATAGGTAAGTGGTGGCCAGTTGTCCACACTACACCATACTGCTGTGCATTCTATTTCTTCCAACAGCTTATAGGCTCTAGTTGTCTTGATTTCTAGTCAGTACTTTTTTAGACTGCTTTCTATTGATGAGAAAAACTTGACCAACTCTACTAGTGAACTGACACCTTGTTACTCCTAGACCTATTATGGATTGAGCTGATTCTGAATCACTTCATACCTATAAGATTCCCTTGTATCTTATATATATTAATAGCTTATTACTGGTTGAGTTGAATATTTGTACTCTAGCTAGCTGCATTTGCTCTCTAATTCATACTGATTATTTTTATTAATAGCAATAGCCAACTTTATTACTACCCTTCCCAAACTTACTAGTCTTACTGACTATTCTTTCTAGAAAATCCATGTTAAATCAACTCTTGTTCTTATTCTCTACTCTGAGACTTGTTAAGAATGCAAAGAAGTGGACTTAACTTTTTCTAGTTTCTTTTCTCATTTATACTTTCTTTTCGATTTATTTTCCTTTATTCTATTTTTAGAACTAGGGTTAGAGTGACAAGATCACGCTGTCACATAGCAGGTCACATCAGATAACATGGTCATAAGTCACTTGACGTATGAAAGAATATAGAACATTCTGGAAGGGATAACGTCATACGACATGTGCAACACATGGCTGTTTAGGGTAGGCTAGAAATAGCTCGCACAGTTCTCTATCGAGTTCTCTTGTGTTAACCCAATACAAGATTCTTTTCATTGACTAATCTTCAGGTCTTTGATTTGTAACAAGACTGTCTTTACTACTGAAGACATATGTTGTAGTAACCACTTATCACAAAGGACAAATGATCTCACTTAACAAGTAAACCTCAAAAGAAGTATGATGTGGGAATTCACAAGAGAACTCAACAAGAAGTCTCTGCTTAATTAGTGTCCTATTTATACAAATGTGTCTTGGTCCATGCTACCACTATCTAAACCTGCCCTATAGTCCATGCTTCATCCTCATGTCTGCCTCACTCCTTACTCAAGGCCACCATGTGTACTCCATGAGCCCTGACGTCATCTTCTAGACTCTTCTACCACCTTCTAGGCCTATGACATCACATCATGTGACCTGTCATGTGACTTCCTTGTCATGTGCCTTCTTCATCGTCTTTCCAGGAAAATAAAATAAAGAAAAAGAAACGTAAAATCAGAAAAATAAAATAAAATAAAATAAAAATTGTTAGTATCCAGATGTCCATGACAACATACTGAATGCTTTGGTATTCCCTCAGACCACTGATATGAATGAGATAACTAGGAAAAACTTCCTAGACTTCCAAGTTTTAGCTGTTCTTAATTCTACTTTACTAAATAACTTGTTAATGCATAGCTAGCCTAATGTTGAAGCCCTTTGAGCTCATTTATGGACTCCTATAGAAATATCTAGTCTAGTGTTAGTCTTTGTCAACTATCAGAAAATAATCATATTTCAAATTTCCAGTGATCAAGACCCTACTTCCCAGATCACTAAGCTTGATTTTTCTTACATGAGACTTCATGGAAATAATTGCAATATCCCTCTTCCTTCACAGATTAATGATTCATTAAATTCCTTGACTCAGTCTACCTAATCTATGCAAACTATTCTTAAATGTGATAATGCAATTCTCTGTGTTAATATGATGGCTATAATGGAAGACTTTGTAATCTCAAAGAAAATTAATTATGCATGCATGGCTTTAAGTTAAAATAAATTTGTTTTATCTGATTCATCTATTGTTATGAATCTCTTCAAATGTAAGAAAGTACTGTGTTTTCTGTGTAAGAGTAAAAAAACACCTTATGGTAGCTTTTATAAAGATGAATGGTTCTTGGATTCTGGTACTTCTGCCCACTTGACTCCATTTGCATCTAACTTTATTAATATAACTCTGAGTAATTATGGTTGAGTTGAGAATTCTAATTGAATATGAAATCTTCAATTCTGAGAAAGGAACTACTAAAGTTGCTATGTCAAAACTATGGCCAGTATATTATGTATCTGGTATATAGATATATTTTCTTTCTACTAGACAAATTCTTTAGTTTAGACTGAGAGTAGAAGATGATAAAATGTCAGGCATGGTTCACACCGGGGTGGAAGTCCACAGGATGGACACGGAGATAAGTAGACTTGTGGAATGTCCTTGGCTTCAGCTTATGTGCTACACTGTCTGTCTGCCACATGGTTGCAACTTCAAATGATGGGAAGGAGTCTGAGATGGGAGTGAGTGCTGATTGGTATGTTGCCATTGAACACCAGAGATTGAGTTCAATAAGAGTTATTTTTGTCAATTATCAGACTAGCAAATTACAGTGTAACTACTAATCTTATATACAAAACGGATAGTATAGGAGATACTTGGGGTTTCAGTGGTAAAACCCCTATTACCCTAAGTGGAGGTTTCAGTGTTGAGATACTGACAGGGGTAACTCTGTCATGGAAGACCAAGTTAAATAGGAGTATCCCTGCCGTGAAAGATGGAATACCTAGAGGGTTGCAGCACTGCCATAAGACGTGTTGTGAGAAAGGTGGCCACCATGGAAGGCAGGCTTGTATGTTTTGGAGGTGACTTCACCATGGGGATGTAATTTCCAGACAGGTGGGCTTGCATATGACAGTATCCCCCCCTTAGGACTAAGCCTTCAAAGTCCTATTCAGTTTATCCAAAAATCCTGTGATGGTACCTAGGTCAACAATACATAAATGGACTTTCCCCACCCACTCCAATATTTCACAAGACGATGCCGAGATTCTGGAAAAGCAATGGCAAGAGATGCAGTAGAGGCACCAGGAGGAGCAGTGGCTCCTGGTCCAACTGGAAAAAGTGGTGAAGTTACATCAGGCTGAGTGTACGGCTCAGAAGGCTAGAAGGGAAGTAGAAGAAAAGGTTAAGGAGGAAGCTGAAAGACAGAGAGTTGCGGAGGAGGAGGAGAGAAAGAGGTGGATGGTGGAGTACCTCCAATAGCTCTAAGATGAGGTGCTAGAGGAAGAGGCTGAAGGATCCCAGGTCGTGGGATCTAAGCACAAGAAAGTCACTGCTGGAGACAAGGAGGGGAAATAGCCCTCTAAGAAGGCTAGAGAGAAGCAACAAGGGAAGTACCATAGGGGTGCTGCAGTCAAGATGGAAAGTGATAACCTCTGTGAGAGGTGTGTGAGCGCTAGGCAGGATTGCTTGGTGCACCCCTTAAGGTGAGTAATTTTCATTATACTTATTATTATTTTTTAATAATTTTCTCTTTCATAGCCGATCCCTTGCATGTGCCGGGTACATCGTCCTCAAACAGCGGTGTATACCCCACACCAACACCAATACCCCAGCCATGAACCCCACTTATGGTGGGGTTCTAAGTACTATAGAAAAGGCACTCCAGGAACTCATGGAGGAGTACTGAGGACATAGGATAGTAGTAATTATTAGTCTACAACGGATGGAGAGCACATGACCTGGAAGTCATGTGATAGAGGCTAGAACAGTCTGGAAGGACTTAGGGTCTAGAAGGATCGGGAAGAGTCTAGAAGGAGTTAGGGTTAGGGATGACGTCAAGGGACTATGAGTTCCTTATGGTGTACACATGGTGTACACATGTACAGCGGAGATTAAGAGTATAACATCAGAGCACATGTAGGAAGCATGGTGGCCTTAAGGAAAACACATGTGGATGAGTAATAGAACATGAGATAGCAGCATGGACTTAAGGGCCAGATAAATATTGTTGTAGCATAGACCAGGAGCTATGTATATATATAGTGGATAATATAGTGAGGGCTCCTTGTCAAGTTCTCTTGTAAATTCCTACTACTAGATAGCCAACTGAGAGCTTTGCTGAAGTAAGCAAACTACGAGTGCCGTTCCAGCAAGTGGTTGCTACAACACACATGTCACAACCCTCCACATACCTTCCTACATCTCTTGTTACTCCTGGCCACCAATAATTCCTCATCACTAGCTCTGTTGTTTTCCACTCTCCTCCATGTCTAGCTATTGGTACATCATGATGCAACCAGATTATCTCTGCTCTCAATTCCTTATCCTTCAGCATATACACTTTACCCTCTTTCAACACCAAGTCTTCCTCTAACTGCCACTCCTCTTCTCTTACTACCTTTACTCCCACTTTCTTCATCTCCTCCACTGCTCTAACTACTTCTTTATCCTTACTCCTAGCTTTTTTTATCTTTTCTACTATTTCTACTTCAAGTCCTTCTATTACTACCTCATGTAAACTACACAACCAGCAGTCCTTAATAAATACTTGGTTTTTATTATCTTTTTCTATGCCTACTTTCCAGTCCAGTCTCCTACTAAGTCCATCTGCCTTTTCCATTTTTGTTCCTGGAACATGTTTTATGGTAAAGTCAAATCTTAACAAATATAAGGCCCGATGGGCTTGTCTTCAGTTTAACTTTTGTGCCTTCATAAAGTACTTCATATTCTTATGGTCTGTCCAAACCTCAAACTTGTACTTGGCATTCTCTAATAAATGCCTCCAAATTTCTAACCCTCTTATCACTGCCAACATCTCCTTATCATGAATCTCATAATTCTTCTTAGTCTTATTTAGGGATTTTGAGAGAAATGCCACTGGACTTCACTTCCCATCTTCACATTCCATAGATAACACTCCTCCAGTAGCATAGTCTAACACATCAACCTCCATTCTCATTTTTTGTCTAAATCCAGCACTGCTAACACTAGTTCTTTTGTAAATCTCTCCTTTAGCTTCCCAAATGCCTTCTCCTGCCTTTCTGTCCATTCCCACTTCTGATCCTTTTTTATCATGTCATGCAATGGTCTGGCTATGAATGCAAAGTCCTGAATAAATTGATGATAATAGTTTGCCAATCCCAAGAACTTTTGAACATCCTTGACACACTTTGGAGTCAGCCAATCCAAAACACCTTTTACCTTCTCTTCTTTCATCTTTATTCCTTCTAGTCCTATTACCACTTCCAAAAACCTGACTTCCCTCACCTTCCATTTACACTTCTCCAGCTTCATGTACAAATTGTTCTCAGCTAATCTCTTCACCACTTCTTCTACTAGCTCATCGTGCCCTTCTTCCATTTCTATACCAATAATTACATCGTCAATAAAACTTGCCACTTTCCCAGTATTGATGAAATCCCACAGGATTTCATTCATCATAGTCTAGAATGTTGCCAGAGAATTGGTAAGTCCAAAGAACATTACTATTGGCTCAAATAACCCCTCTAGTATAGTAATGCCACCTTCTACTCATCTCCCTCTTTTATCTGTATATTATTATATCCCCATCATAGGTCCATCTTTGTAAATACGTTTTTGTACCAATATTTTCTACCATGTCCGAAATCAAAGGTAAAGGGTAATTATTTTTTACTGTCCATTTATTAAGATACCTATAATCCTGAACCATCCACTTCTTACCATCCTTCTTGCCTACAAAAAACACTGGTGCCATTTGAGGCAACTTTGAGGGTCTGATATACCCTTTCCTCAATTTTTCTGCTATAAACTCATACACCTCTTCCCACTCTTCCCTCAACAACAGATACATTTTTCCTTTCCTTGGAACAAATCCCTCCTTTATATTTATTGCATGATCTTACAGCTTCCTCATGGGTATTTGTTCACTTACCTTCTTGCTGAAGACCTGAATCTACTTATGAAATTTTGCTGGAACCAACTTATTAGTCTCTTTCTCTGACTTTGCTACTTCCTCCTTCTCATCCCAAATCTCCCATTCTTCTGCTACTTTCCTTACTTCCATTATTCTTTCTTTCTTTGGTTTTTTCTTTTCCTTCTTCTATTTTTCCTCTCTTTCTTTCCATTTTTTTCCTGCTTCTTCCTTCTATTTCTACTATCCTGTCTTTTCCTGCTTTGATCTCCATTGCTTCCCACATTCTTCTGGGCTCCTCATCATCTTCACTTCTCCTGTCTTCTAGTCAATCTCAGGATTGTGGTGAGCTAGCCACAGCATTCCCAAGATTATGTTCCACTTCTGCCCTCCAATCACATCTATCTCTGTCCTCTTCCTATGTCCTTGATAATAAATATTTACTTCCACTGTATTTTCTATAGGCCCCTCCTTGTTGAATGTTCCATCCACATTTCTTACATATATTGGCCTTTCTATTTTCTTTAACTTAAATCCTTACTTTCTTGCAAACTCTGAACTCATCACTAGTCTCATAGCTCCACTGTTCAGCAACACTTCCACTGTTACTTCTTCTTATGTATCAATCTTCTCCAGTTCTATCTTCACCATAACTTCTCTTAGCATGTCCCCATTGTCTAGGTTGCAGCAAGATATATTATCTGTTGCTCTTGTGAGCATTGCAAACCTATTACTATTACCAAGACCTAATTGAGAACTATCAGATCTCCATCCCCATTTAAATTACTTTGTCTATTTCCTCTTTCAATCATCAACCTCTGTCTATTGTTCTATCCATATTCCAGTCTTCTTCTTTCTTCAGTTCTGTTTCCTATTCCTCTATTCCTGCAATTTCTCACCAAATGTCCAAATCTCCTATAGCTATAGCAATTCCTGTTCCCTCAATCCATGTTCATGGTGTATAGGTTGTGTTGAGTGAACTCTGCCCTCTGATTAGGACACACTATTACCACATTTGTTCTTTCAACTCCTTCCATTGGAGCAGGCCCTGCTGGCATCCACTGTTGAGGCATCTCCTGCCTCTTAGACCAAACTTGAGATCATGGCATCTGTTGCCTAGGTACCTCTGTGTTGTTCAACCTTGGAGCTGGTACCCCATTGTCTCTTCATCCTCTCAATCTCTCTTCTTCTCTTCTGCTCTCTCTCCAATTCCTATCTAATGCAGTCACTCTATCATATTATTGCTCAATTAAGCCCAGTTGCTGTTCTGACTCTATAAGCCTTTGGTGTATAGTAGCATTGGTATTCCTCTTAAACTCCTCTACCAATGGTCTACTCTCATACTCACTTCTTCTAGCTGCTCTCCTAAATTCTTGCACAAACTCCTACATTGTTTTTCCTCCCTGCTCCAACTTCTTTAACTCTGTTACTTTCACCAATTCTTCATCTCCTCCTCCAAATTCTCTCTTTATATCTGCTAAAAATTCCCCAACATTCTCATATTCCAATACCTCCCTCCAGATCTTCCAACATATTTTTCTTTCAAACATCTACTGATCCTTCTTGCACATATGATAACACTTATTGAATATACTCTTCTACTATTGCCCCCCATATCTTTATTCTTATATATAATTTATATACCGTTATGAAACCTGCAACCTTAAATGAGGCCCCGTCAAATATTTGTGGCCTAGCCACCTCCATGCTTGCTTCTCCTTTGCCTCCTCTTGCATAAAGGGCCTGGAGCTGTACTGTTACGACTTAAAGACCTTAGAGTTGGCCAATGAGCAGACCCTTATATAGGGTTACACAAGAGAACTCAATAGAGAACTCTGTACAGAATTGTCTACCTTATATACTAAAACCTTATGGTCCATGCTAGCTACTTCTAGCCTACCCTAAACAGTCATGTGTTTTGTCTTAAGGTCAACATATACTTAAATATATTGTATAACCTTATCCTTCCAGAATCTTCTATACTCTTCTATGTGATACATGATTAAAAATAAAGAAATGAAAATGAAAAATGAGAAAAGAAAATAGAATAATTAGAGTCCACCATTGTCAAGATTGCAGAAAGTGGACTTAGCTTTTTCTTATTTTCTTATTCTCATTTTCATTTCCTTTTGATTTATTTTCATTTTTCTATTTTTAGAACTGAGGGTTAGGGTTAGTAACAACATCACTCAGTCACATAATACAGTGACAGTGACAGTGACAAGTCACATGATACATGGAAGGATGTAGAAGGTTCTAGAAGAAGTAACGTCATACAACATGTACACCGTATGTTGACCTCATGTCTTACACATAATACGTTAGGGTAGGATGCACAGTAGCTAGCACGGACTATGTGAATAGGTATATAAGGTAGACTACTTTGTAAAGAGCTCTCTATCAAGTTCTCTTGTATTATCCAATATAAGGTTCCGCTCTTAAGTCAACTCTAAGGCTTTTGAGTTATAACAACTGTCTTAAACTCTGACATGTGCCTGTAGTACTGTAAGCTGCTCCTGTTGTTGTTGAATAATTTGCTAGTAATTGATAAAGCTGCATTGACTCATGTTGTAAAGAGGAGGAGGTAAAATTGGTGATAGTAATGATGATGGTGGTGATAGTGTGGAAGGTAATGATGTGTATAAAGGAAGAGCAGAACCTATACTGGTTTCTCCCTCTGACTTATATTCTAATGATACTGAAATTTTGGTATGTGATAGCAGGCCCTCTTCTTGTCCTGCCTATATGTTCTACTGACTACTAACACTATATGATTTTGGTCTAAAAATACCTTTCTACTCTAAACAGTGTTTTAAGAATGCCTGCTGTTTCTCTGCATAAACAAATTACAAGTGGATCTGTAGCACAAGGCTGATACAGGAAATGATAACTATCATGTCCACACAAGGTGATACATCTGAGAAGCACCAGTGGGCTTTGGTACAGACAGACAGCCAAGCTTTGCCTACTTAGCTAATATACCCCTTAAGCCTAGGGTCTGGCTCTTTCTTCTTGACTAGAAAGCAGTGTTGCTTCCTGGTCAAGGATGATAGAGGAGTAAAGAGAAGAACAGAAAGGGTCCTGTGTTAGACAATCTCAAAAGATGGAATTGAGTTCTAATGTTACAACTCAAAGTCCTTAAAGCTAGACAGTAAGGCAAAAACCTTGTATTAGGGTTTAATCCAAGAGAACTCAATAGAGAACTCTGTACTAGACTGTCTACCTTATATACTAAATCCCCATGGTCTGTGCTACTACTACCCTAGCCTACCCTAAATGACCATGTGTTTGCCTTAAGGTCAACATGTATTATACATGCTGTATGATGTTATTCTTTCAGACCTTTCTACTTTCTTCTATTGCTACTTCATGACCTGTGACCATTACTATGTTATGTGACTTGTGACATTGTGGCAGTGATGTCATTCTAACCCTAACCCCTGTTTCCATGATAGAAGATAAAAGAAAAGAAGAAGAAAAAAGAAAAAAAACAAGAAAGAAAAATAAAGTCCAATGAAAAGTCAAAAGAAACTTGGGTCCAAACTTCATAAGTCTGACAGACCCAGTGTTAGGTCAGGATACTGCTATCACCATCTTTGCTTTTCTTTGTGCTTTTACTGCTACTAACAGCACTTAGATTTGTGCCTATATTGCTGCAAGCTGCTCCTTGTTATGACTAATATCTCATGTCTTGCAGGTGGTGACTTCATAGACAACATATGTTGGTGTTTGTTCATTTCCACTTTTATTTATCTGTTGCACCTTGTTGTTTCCTCATGTATGCTCAGTCAATACCTCATGTAATAGTAGAGGCTCCCTCATGTTTTCCTCATCTCTTTCTTAAGAATATCTTATGTATAACTTATGGTTATTAAGTATATATAGCTGTAGATACTATCTTGTATCTTTATACTTTACCAATTGACTCTTTTCCTACTCTTACTCAAATCTTTGCCTAAGTTGCAATCTGAGCCAAGCTAAGGTTATAATACTGATTTATATTGGAATAAGTTGGAAGTAAATCAATTAGAATTGATAGTGGTAGTAGTAGTATTGAAGATAATGAAGTATAAAGAGATAGGGCAAAACCAGTACTAGTCTCCCCCTCAAACTCATATTCAGAATCTGACTCAATCTTTATAAGTATTAGTGAGCCCTCTTCAAGTCTCACCTCATACTATCTACTGACTACTTAAATAACCAACTACTACCTTAATTGAATTATAAATAATTTTAACTTAAGAAAGTTATTCTACACTAGACAAGATTTGAAGAACACTCACTATTCTTTTATGTAGACAGGTTACAAGAGAATGCTGTAGCACAAGGCTTCTACTCAAAAGAACTATCTACTACATCCATACAAGATTATATGTTTACTAAACACCTGTAGATTTTGATGCAAAATAAATGGCTAAGTTTCCCTTACCTAGCTAGTATTCTCCTTATGTCTAAGGCCTGGCAATTCTTCTTAACTAAAGAGCAATGTTGTCTTTTAGTTAAGAATAATAAAAAAGTAAGTAAAAGAGAGCCTAGTGTTAGGCAGTCTTAAGAAAGAGAATCAATTTTTAATGTTACAAACTTAAGCTCAAGTGATAGAACAAAAGAAATAATCTTGTATTAGAGTTAACACAAAAGAACTCAATGGAATTTTTAGTACAAAAGTGTCTATCTTATATATCCTAGACTATTGGTTTATACTATACTAGACTCAGCCTACTCTAAATGCCATGTATTTTCCTTAAGGTCAACATGTGTAAAACATGCTGTATAACATCATTTGTTCCAGATCCTTCTATGATATTCTCTTGTAACATATGATTGTGTATGTCAGAATTGTGAACAGTAGACTCTGTTTTTCCTTATCTCTTTTCTTTTTTATTTTTATTTTTATTTTTGTTTCTATTTTATTTAGGATTAGGGTTTAGTGTGACATCATGGTCACACAATGGGTCACAAATATTACATAATACTATCATAGTCACATGGTCATGATAGAAGAATATAGAAGGTTCTAGTACAATGATGTTATCTAGGATATTTAACACATGGTTATTTAGAGTAGTCTAAAGTAGAAGAGTACAGACTATGAGCCAGTAGCATATAAGGTAGACAATCTTGTACAGAGTTCTCTATTGAGTTCTCTTATGTTAACCCTAATACAAAGTTCTCTTCTTTAATCTAAGGTTACTAAATTATAACATTAGAACTCAATTCCCTTTCTTGAGACTATCCAACACAGGACCCTCTCTATACTCTCAGCTCTCTCATCATCCTCAACCAATGGATAGTATAGTCCATTAGTCAAGAAGAACTGCCAGACCCTAAGTATAAAAGGAATACTAGTTAGGCAGGGAAAGCCTAGCCATTTGATTGTATCAAAGCCCACTGGTACCTTTCAGACATATCACCTTTTATGGACATGCTACATACTCTTTTCAAGTATCAGCTCTATGCTACAGACCCACTTGTGGTCTGTCTATGCAAGGGAACAGCAGATATCCTTAAGATCTTGCTTAGAGTAGAATAACCTTCTTAAGTCAAAATCATTTACATCTTTTTTAAAACAGTAATTGGTAGTAGAGGTAGTCAGTAGACAGTGTAAGGTGGGACAAAAAGAGGGCCCACTAGCACTTACCAAGATTGCTTCAAGTTCTGAGTATGAATCAAAAAGTGAGGCTAATACTAGCTCCTCTTTATTATCTCTATACATATCTTCTCCTCCAACACCACCACCACTACCATCCTCACCATCCCCAATTTTACCACCACCACATATCATGAGCCAATACAGCCAAATGAACTATGAGCTTTTAGCTCAATAACAATAAGAACAGCTTGCAGCACTGCAAACACAAATCCAAACTTTACTAACAGCACAGGGAACAGGTGTCAAGATCGTTGACGGTGGACTTTATTTTAGTTTTCATTTTCATTTTTATTTTACTTTTCTTTTCTTTTTCTTTTAATTTTCTATTTTTAGAACAACTCGGGTTAGGGGTTATCAGTCA
>Ga0157364_1005696_pt1 | contig 12721 bp, 7 predicted proteins | sample AttsexASBM2_FD_111476 | JGI IMG/M metagenome (GOLD analysis project Ga0157364, IMG submission 111476) | Fungus gardens microbial communities from leaf cutter ant in Ribeirão Preto, State of São Paulo, Brazil - Atta sexdens ASBM2 | ecosystem: Host-associated > Fungi > Mycelium > Unclassified ... | reverse complement strand
TCACACACACACACACACACACACACACACACACACACACACACACATACACACACACACACACGCACACACACACACACACACACACACACACATATCTATGAAAATTACCTCACTGTATATATCTATAATTTTGCTTTTATTCTGGCAGAGTATATCAATAATTTTCGTTAATATCACCGGCAATCTGTCTTTGATTGTCACATGAGCATAACTTCTGTAACATAAATAAAAGATGTCGTTTTTATATCTTTGTATTAAAGGTCAGCGAATTGATAACAAATTGATAAACGAAACGAGTTAATTCAGAAATTACCGCTTATATACTCCAGATAATGGTAAACCGAAAGGAGTAAATGTATCCTGCAAATCCGGGATTCTGGGATCGTTTTGAACCATCATATACTCTGATATAGCCTGAACAGACAACAAACCATGGAGATAAAATAAAGTAATAATAACACTAACAACACATAAAATCATGATAAGAATAGAGGAGCAGAACCTCTCATGCATCGCACATATACCGCGTTTATAAACACATGGCATGATTCGTTCTTTTATATTATATTTTATTGTAAAATTAAACAAATAAAACAAATATATCTCAAGGAGAACAAGGTTACGTAAACACGATCTTATAAAAACAAGAAATCGCGGCAAAATCGAACTTTAAGCGATCTTTCGTCAACTTATTACGGCAAAAAGTCACCGATTATCACCTTATCACCCATTCCCACCAGACGTTCTCGGAAGACTGTGGAGGACTACTCATGAACGTAAACTATTATTACGCTCCACGTTACTACGCGGAGCAGCGCGGATTCGCGGAGTAAATGACGTGTTAGGTCAAGCGTGTGTCGACCGTCGCACGATGTGACACGCAGGCGCAGTCGCGTGAGAAATCGATTCCTCGCGCGAGGAATCGATTCTTTTCCCGAACGCGATCGAGTCGCGGAAAGCGCGTGAAGGGAAACGCGGAGACGGGAAAGATAATCGGCCGTTTGTTTTCCGCCCCCCTTTATTTCGTCTGCGGTTAACTGCGCGGTTTTGTGGCGGCTTCTTCGCCATCGTCGCGGCGCCACCCCGCGGTGGAAGAAGTTTTCGCCTAAAGAAATTTCATCAATGCAGAAAGTTGCCGGCGCTCCGAATCGAGCCGTCTAACTCCCGCTGTCACACTTTTGTCCACCGACGCTCGGCGAGCTCGCGGATGCGGATGGATAACGAGTTTCCGGCTTGCCGATATTGCGCTTCCGGCGTGAGGAAATCACCGCCCGGTGAGTTTAATTCTATGGATATAATTAGGAGCATTCATCTTTTCTCTCTGTTCTTTCTATTCCTTAGGTCAGTTTTTTATTCCTTAACCGGTATATAATGAGATATATAATTGCTTTAATTTTGATTTACTTATTGTTTATCTTTTTCTAATTCTTAGAATTCTGAGAATTAGAACCATTGTAAAATTAAATTGTAAATTTCAATTTACTTTTTATCTTTTTCTAAAATTCTTAGAATTTTTCGAATTATAAAAAGATAAAGAGTAAATTAAACCGAGATTAAAATTAATTTTACATTGGTTAAATAAGATTTAAAATTCTCTAAAGTTGACGACAGATCTTGATTGTTCTCAATATTACAAACCTATACAATGTCGAAGCTTGCAACAACATTACTGTGTTTATGTATGTTATTACAATATTACTGGAACGTTGCAATATTGCTGCAATATTTTGCTGGAATAATCTGTACTGTATAAAAAATTTTTTTGTAAAAAATTTCGAACAATCCATTTTATTCTCTTTATGTTACATCTGCAAATTTGGAATTCTTATTAAAATATACTTTATATTTATTTTTTTTGAAATATATATATATATATATATATATATATATATATATGTTATGTTCCTTGAAATTAATTAATGCTTTCCAATTAAAATAAATTAAATAGATCTTGTACGTAGACTCAGTAATTGTGTTACAGATTTTGAAGGTCAATTTCGGAGGATTAACTCTTCGTTGATACACTTCCTTTTTTGATCGCTTTTTGACACACTGGGTGACTCACACTCAGAACAATGTTTAAACAATTGACATTCTTATTTAAAAAATCCAATCAATATGAAAAAAAATATGGATCAATTTCAAGGTTTATAAAATACATTCAAATAGTTTTTGATTGAAATTTCATTACAGTTTTTGTGAAAAAAATTCTTGAGTTCAGTAAATAGAGAAAAAATGAGTAAAATTATAACTTTTAAAAATTTCAATATTAAAAGTTAAAAATTTACAGAATTGTTATTCAGATATGATACTTTGAAAAAAAAAAATTAATTTGTAAATTAGTTTTAGATAAAAAGTATTTATTTTGGATATTGAATGCAGGTTATTTTGAGAATTGAAAAAACAGCGATTTTTTTATAAACATTGCATTTTTGTTCTACAAAATAAAAGAAAATTGAGTTTTAGAGAGTTAAAATAATTTTGTGGATGATTCACATCCAGTATGTCAACAAAGAGCGAAACGTCACTCTGAAAATGAGCTGTTCGCGATCGCGTTGCATTTTTATCGTCTGCGAAGATTTGTGGAAACATTGTAGGTAAACAATTTTCGGCACGTGACTCCTCGCGAATTCTTTTCCTGTGGGAATTTATTCTCTGAAGAACAATCTTGATATTTGTACCATCGTATTCCAACGAACAGCGGACATCGGGTACACGATAAATGAATTGATTAGCTTCCGTGAAAAAGTTTCTCGCTCGCATTATAGCCCGGCGGGACGCTCTATCACACTTGAATTTACATAATGATCATTGTGAGGGTACATTAGCTTCGGAGGTAATGGCGCGACTGCCTGCCCCCGCTTGGCAAAAGTTACGACGCTGATACGGGCGCGCGGGATGTGCAGGAGAAAAGTAAATTCGAATAAGGCGGTCAAATTGTTTCGTTCCCGCTACGCGACGCGCGCTTTTTGCCGCGGGGGAGCCAAAACAGGAAACTCAGGCGATAATTCAGCTACAGCTGCACGGCGTTTTAATAAACTCGACGGGAAAGACGTCTGCAGAAGCAAAACTCGGTGCATCTTGTTTTGGATTATTTTCTCTCATGGAAATCACAGAGAAATCAGTTGAGTTTTTTCATATAGCTGGTTTTCATACAACTATGCTTCGATTGCAAAGAATGTTTCGGTATATGTTCTTTCTTTGCATTGATTCTTATTAATCTTTTATTAATCCTTGCGTGTAGTATCTAATACACTACACTCAATCTTTATAAATGCGCTAAAATGTATGAAGCTTTATAAAAAACATATAATTTTGCTGAAGTACGTATTAAATATTTTAGGTACATACCGATCTGAAAATGATTTTGTTGGACTGATTGATTGATGAATGATTTTGTTATTAAAATATCATAACTATGAGCAATAAATTTTTATATTCTAGTAATCAGCTTGAACGTTCTACATAATCATTTTGATAGTCTAACAAAATTATTTTTAAATTTGTTATCTAGTTAATTTTTAATACTTCAGCAAAATTGTTTTTTCGATGTATACATATTTATATTTAGCGCAAATTATTTTATAATTAATATTTTTTTTTTACTTTATTTAAAGGGTGTATAGAATAATATTAATCTTTATTTAATTGTAAATCATAAAAGAGAATGATGAAAATTGAAATATAATGTTGGGATGTCAGAAACATCTCATGCGAGTAGTTACGTTAAAAAAAAACATGAATAATGTAGGGTTAATAATATTATTACCTCCATTAATAACGAAGCAAGCTAGTTAACCTTCTTGCTTAACAGCAAAATAAGAATATTTGATAAAATATTCTAGCGATGAACGACCGATTACATTTCTATGTCTCTCAAGAAGTTAATATTCAATATGTATAAGTATTAATACACTCATTCTTAAGAAAAAAACTGATTAGTGTTCCAATAAATTGTTTAACTATATGTACATTAACTGATTAATATTTCATCAATTATTGATGCAATATCAATTATTGATAGAGCCAATCTGTTATTAGAACACTAATCAGTTCTTTTTTTCTAAGAGTTATGTCGTTTATACACAAATGATATCCAATTCACGAAAAATTTTTTAAAAGGCAAATATAATTTACTTCACAAAAGTTATTATACTAGGGCTATCAAAATTCATAATTTACTTCTTTTTTTGTGTGAGAGAAGATTACAAGAATTACGAAAATTTGATGTTATTTGGCTGATAAGGAGCTTTCAAAATAAAAAAATTATGTCAATATGAATGATATATATATTTTCAAAATCAATATCTTAAAAAATGGAAAAAATATACAGGAAAAATACTTTATTTTCGAGGATATTCATTTAAGCATCTTAAGCGATGTGTCAGAGAGAATTACGAAAATAAAAAAATGAATCCTCTTTCGACCATTCGATTCTATCTGAACCCGAATACATTTTTTTTGTTCGCATTTTGTGTTATAATATTGAGTCGAAACGAAAATATATGTAATATAGCGCTATTTCATTCGTATCATGTATATTTAAAAAATTTGGTAATTATACCATTTGATAGAGCAAAGTCAGCTTTAATAATTTGTTCTTTGAATTATGGCACGATGATTTTTAATGGAATTGTAAACAAGAATAAAAATATTTTTTTTATTTAATCCGCAGTAACTTAGTAACAAATAATCTTAAGAACATTTTTGGAAAACTTTGTAAAGAAAATTTTGTAGAGAAAACTTTAAGTTTTTACGTTAAAAAGTCGAAAATTTTCCTATTTTCCAGCTCATAATTTTTTATATATAAAAATTACCAAACTTACAGAAAAAAAGATATAATAATCTTTCGAAAGTCGAGATTTTAAGATTTAAAAATCTTTTTTTTCAAATTAAATTTTGATTATTTTTAATAAAGTTACTTTGAATTCTGAGGTTCGTAGCGCTACGAAATTTTTTGTTCCGATCCAGTAGAATTAAAAACTCTAATGGTGATAATAATTAAAGGTTTGTGTTACTTGCACTTTTGTACAATATCTTCTTTTTTTTTAGCTTTTTTTCTCTTTAATATCCAATTATATTTATCTTGGTTTTAAGTGCAAACATTTTTTTAAATTTCAACTCGAACAAAATCTTACGATTAATCGCTATTATGCATTTTCCCGAATCTTAAGTTAAGATTGCGACAATTTTTACACGAGCTTTTGTCAAAAATTTCTCGATTTCATACGCGAAGATGTCACTTATAGACTAAGAATGTGACAGCGTTATGTTTTTGTTTCGATTTCCGGCGATGCTATGAGAACCTCGGTATGACCGGCGATCATTAAATGTCACAGTCGCACACAGAGGCAAGATAATATCGCCGCCGTTTGCGTTCTATTCCTTCGAAATGAAATCTGTGCCGGCGAATCCGTCGACCCCCGCTCGTCCACCCTCTCGCTCGGCCCTCAGCTCGATCCTCCCATCCACGGGAGATCTGGGAGCAATGTTGCTAATTACTACATACCACCGAATGCGGCATAACCCGCGACCCATGAATTCCACCGCGCTGTAGCCGATGGTGTACAGTCGCAAGAGTCAGTTTTCATCCGTGTAATTTGTGGAAATTGCGGTTTCCTATGAGCGCGAGGCGAACTGATAATGCACTACCGAACGTCAGCTCGGTGCCACACTTACATTCTCTAATATTACGTATGTGCACATATACATCTACACAAACGAGATAATCGCTGATTTTTTTTCCTCACAATTTAGTCAGCAAAATCCGAATTACATCGCGGAAGCGAGAGAGATTTAGGTATCTCCTTCTTTTGATGTACTTTGAAACTCATACAATAGTTTACAAACCATCATTATTTACAAACTAAAATGTTATCTAGTTTAATTTAATTTAATGGTACTGTTCTCATACAGCACACTTTATCCTAGGAACGTCCTGGGAACATCCTTTATAGAATGTAATGTCTAGAGACATCTCTTCGAGAAGTGTGTGCTGAGTTGTTATAGGTTTTTAATTGAAATCGATGTTTCAGTAAATAAAAAGAATCGTACTTTTCTGATATTCTTTACGTAGAAGTTCTTTATTTTTTTATACTAAAATATAAAGTTTCTTGTTTCTTGTTCTTTTAATGACAACTAACACATCATCGTCACGATCTTACGTCACGGGCCTCTGCATAAAATTGATTAAACGGTAAGAGCAATACAAGACAATGATTCTTACATGTAGGATAAAGTCGTAAATATAAGGAACACAAGGCCAGTGCTACTTCTTGAAATGAAGAAAACCTGCAACGAGAGGATGATGATACGCATGCGAGAATATCGAGTTGTAAAAAATTTTGATTACGTGTAACTTGATGTTAAAATATTTAAACAATATTAATTTAATACTATTAAATTTTTAAATAGTAATGTTATTAAGTTAATTATTTCTGAACTATTCCGTAGCCGCCAGTAGCCGTTTATTGTTATCACACATAAATTGTGACATATAAATAATGTACAAAACAACTGTTAGTTTATAAAAAATTTTGTCATAATTATTTAAAAAATTGAATCAAGGTTAATCTATTTCTCTAAAAATATTGTAAATTTATGGGATGTACCTAAATTAATTAATATGACAAGAAATATAATAAATATAATGAATAATTATAATGAATATAACTATAATAAATAATAATGTACACGATTAATTTTTATGTAATATGAATTATATGAAAATCTTTCTAATTATATTTTATGTAATTTTCCTTTGTCAAAAGCTAGGCTTTTCTTTCAAAATATGTAATCTGTGCTGCTTGACAGTAAGAATCAGTCGTATGCATTTTTAGATGTTGCAACGATATTTCTTCGTGCCGGTGGAAAGTTTTCAACGGACGTTATACTCCACGTCATGCCGAAGGTATATTCCAAAGGGCATAATTTAAAGAAGTTTCTCTTGGGGTTGTCGCGAACCAGCGCAGCAGCCAAACGAAAACCCAGTTTGAATGTAAGAGTATGTAAATGATAGGAGCTGCCAGGAGAGAGTTCATTATAACCGGCATAGTGCGACCACAAAATTGTTCGTGGAAACTTTTGTGAATGGCAGTTAATTATAATTAATTCCGTATTGTCTACTCGACAGCTCGTGCTAATTCCTTGCTGCCGACGAATCGCACGCGAACGCAAACCGCGGAGTTTCAGTTAGCACCCTTTCGTGCAGACAAATTATTACGAATGTTCAATTAAATTGTGCGTTTTCAAACTAACTTCCGTACGGCAGTCTTTTCGGCAAATTTTGCATTTTCTCGGCCGTTGTGTCACGCATTCATCTAGGAACTTACGGAACGCTCTATTTAATACCTTTTCTTGCATTTCTTGTACACAGAAACGCCAACTCGAATAATGTCGTAATTAAGGAAGATTAATTTTTCATAAACTGACTAATAATTTCATACTTGAACCAATTTGTAATTCAAGATATATTTATAAAGAAACTGGAAAATTAACTAGAATTCAATACACAATTAATTAGAATTTATTGAGAAAGATTTTATTTATTTCTTTTGATGCATTATGCAGGACGTATTCGATAAAGTAATATATTTTCCAGCAATTGTAAATTAACGTTATAATAATCAACCTTTAGCATAAAAATAATTTAACGATTGTGTTGGGGAAATTGAACGGTGATTAATTCAATTGTAGTATTACATCGTTAAAAGTACAATGCAACTCGTTCGATGCAACTGCCCCGATGCTCTGTATCCGCAATTAGAACGATTTCGCGAGTTTAATTCCGCAGAATTAGGAGTGCGGAACTGGTTCTTCTCATCCGGGCAACTCTCGGAAATTTCAAGAGTTTATCCCGACGGAGCGAGAGTGGGATTACAGGAGAAAAAGGGGTAACAGAAAAGGATGGCCCGGCACGAAAGAAAAGGGAAAAAGAAAGATGAACTTTGTCTTTAGAATAGCTGAAACCTCCTATTCTTTTCCGGCGACAAGTTTCGGCAATGATTTTCAAAATTGAAAGAACATCGCGACTAATTCAGTATACGATAAACTCTTGTTTGGCATCGTTTCTATATCTCTTACAAAAATTTTCTAAACTCTCGGTACGATTTTTCTTTGTAGAAGCAGTTTTCTTAACTTGTAAACATAAGAATAGATAGGTCAATGTATTTTTATTTGTGAGACTTAGATTTACAATAATTATATTGTATACAACAGGTAATATAATAAAACTGTGCAACATAATAAGCAACACACAAAAAATATATAAAGAATATTTTGAATTTCAGTTTACATTACACGGTATATGTATATCATATAATAAATTATATTGTAACTATAATATATAATATGTGTAAAAATAACACATACTTATAAAAAAGTATATCTCAAAATAAAGTTCATCGTCTGACATAAATGGTAATAACGTAGAAGTGCAAATTAAACTTCAACGTTGATATCTGCTTACGCGATGGCCAAAAAGATTTAGCCTTAATGGAAGTTGAGAGTATATCGTGGAACGGAAATGTGCGGTGTATAGGCCCAACGAATCGCTGCGGTGGTGTGTGCGAAATAATAGGGTAATTGTTATGCTACGGCACGGTAGGCGGAGGATCTGAGCTCCGTGTCTTCGATAAGACACGGCTCTGAGCATACTTAACGAACTTAACTTCCCACGATCGTATGGGCATCTAGTTTTCGGCGGTACGATACTGGATATAATGAGGGAAATGTAATAAAACTAGCTAGCGCGCCAATTTTATTATATTACATGAGAGACGCTGTTGTATCTTAAATTTGAAGATATTGTAAAATGAGATTATAAAATTTCTTTCCTGATTAACTATTTCGTTGTGTTCATTTAAATAAAATTGAGTTGCCAATGATGAGATTAGAAAGTCTCATTTTTTATTCAATACTTCGATTGATTTTAATTCTATTTCTGATAAGAGAATAATAAAGATTTTGTAAAAGAAAGAAATTAAGTGGTTATTTAATTTTTAAAATTTTTAAAAAACTGAAATTTCGAGCTCTATTAATTTTTAAAAGTTATTAAATGGTGTGGAACCATAAAATTTGCTTATTTTCTGATTCTCTGGACATGGTTGTATCCCAATTGAATTCTTAGTTAATTCGATAAATTTGTCATATGGACATAATACTTCACAGCCGGGGATATTAACTTCTAATATTTTCGGTGGAATACCTAAATAATATAATATCTGTAAGAAGTAAACATTATCCATTGGTTATTAATTAGTCAAATGACAAATATTATTTGCATTAGCAGATAAAAATGACATTCTTACTTTGACAAAATACTTCTCATTTCTTTCGTGTAATTCCATAATAACGCTGCTCGTAAACTCTGGTACATAACGTTCGGAAATATTTAGAGCAAATAGCAATCCAAACACATTTATGTCATGTGCGGAGAAGAGATTAATTTTGTGATGTAGAGTTCCGTTAATCACTTTATTCATGTCGTTAATTAATCTATTTAATAACACACCTGCAAAAGATTATTAAAAGAATATTATATGAATATTTTATGGGAATATATAAAAAGGTTAATTGATAATGCTACAATTTAGTTGAAGTCTTTGCTTTCTAATAATTTAAACTCCTTCTTTAGATTTCTCAATAATTTAGGATTATGTTTTAATAATTAGATAAAGTTATAAACAATATTATATATATGATTTTTATTTAAACATGCCTCCATTAAGATTATTTAGTTGATCATGACTAAGTAAGTTGAACATTAAGAGAGTCGCATTCAAAAGTTTGCCATTCGGATACATGTCTTGCGTCCATTTAGGTAAAGTTAATCCCATAGATGATTCTATATGTAAAACACTATACAAACGAACAAGGTCCAAGAGATTTGTAATATTAGTTCCTGCATACTTTGATGTTATGTGCATCAAATTGTCAAACTGTTTTATTTCCTTTTTTACTTCTGCATTTTGTATCACATTTCTGAAAACATCCTGGTATCTATTGAAGATACATAAGAATAAATTTTTAATATCATTGTCGAGTAATAATTTAAATAAGAAATATATATAATTTATCCAAGTAGAACAAAAAGTCATCAAAATGTAAAAATGGCTTTAAAATGGTTAAAAGTTACTTTTCGATCACGTCATTAAAAATTACTTTTCATCAGAATCACAATTCTATTTATGATTTAATGTCATTTTGACATTATTGTGATCTGTTTGATTACGTAATAATTATGATAATTTGTAATTTATTTATAGGTTATATTATCTACATTACATACATATTCTTCAAAATATAATGTATTTTTTATCAAATCTTAAGAATTATTAAGACATCTATAAAGTATCTACAGAAAAATATTTTTGTACAATATATTAATTGCATTAATTATTTAATTGCCTCATATTTATAAATAATCGACTAGTCCATATGAAATATTCTTGTGAATGCAGACATAATCGAAACATTATTGCTGATCATACGACGTATAACTATTCATATTGATCGAAAGAAAAAGGTTTGCTTACACAGAGCACATAATTGGAAATAGCAGATCATCTTCTTCCATTGGAAAATATATTATATCTACTGGTTGCCAAGAAAGCTCCGAATTCCACTTTTGAATTTCGACAGGCGGATAAAGCGCCGCAAGGACTAATTGTAGGGTCATCTTGGTTCGAATTACCCATGTACTACGTGCATAGACATTCGGTGGATAATACAAATCTCCGAGAAACTTGTGGTATTTGTCTCTTAACAGCAGTCCTAATTCATACGCTCTTTTCTTGCCGGCCTTAAATATTGTTAATAAAGATAAAGAAGAAGAAGAAGAAGAAACTACGACATGCTATTAATATTTCTTGCATACTTAAAAATAAAAAAGTAATGTATTCCACGCAAAAACAAAGAAATGAGAAAAATGTTGATCTTTCCGCTATGTCGCAGACGCACTTACTTGTCTGGCAGTATATTCGCTATGATACACTACGAAAAGCTTTACGAAGAGTAGAAGATGTAATGCATGCATTAATACTAATTTATGTATACAGAACGTCTCACTTTTCGCACATCATATTTCGGACAAGAGATTTTTTTTAAGTAATTTTTTTTAATGATGCTTTTTTTTAGTGATAAAGACATTTATGATTTTCGAATTAAGTGTAATTAAAAAGAATGAATTTTTAAAAATTGAACTCAAATAAATAATAAAATTACATTTTTAAAATAGTTTCAAATGGAGTTCAAATAAAATTTTAATTTGGGACGCAATTAAAAAGCATAAGATATTAAAAATTGTAAAGTTATATAAAATTGTAATTTTCCTTGATACCTTCGGTATGAAAAAATTAACTATAAACTGGTAAAAAATCTGTCGTAATTAAAAAAATGTACAACAAGTATAAGATGATCTGAATTTTTGAAGATTACTTTTTCAAATATTCCAATAAACATCAACTAACAGTAATATAACATCAGTATTCTAATTTTCTATTCAATAATGTAGTTGTTATTTACAACGTATGATATATTACATTTGTATTGTTGAGTAGGAAATTATAAATAATATTGATGTAATTGTTACGATGTTAGTTTATCGGATATATGATACGTCACGTTATAAAATTATTTTAATAATAAAAAAAAAATAAAACGATGTAATATATTTATGCAGAAAATGTAAATTAGATCTTACATTAGTTAAGTCTCCATCGCCAACTGGATAGAAATTACGACTATTATATGGATCGTTTGGATAAAATTCACGATTCAACCTGTCCATTGTACGATCGCCATGTCTAAACACCTGAAAATTTCACGTTTTAATTGTATTAATTTTGAATACATTTGAGAATGTGTATATATATATATATATATATAATAAATATATATATATATTTTTTGTGAAATGTGATTTTTTTATATCATATTACCGTGCTGACTAATCGTAATGTCAAATAATCATCCATTACATTATCTTGCTGCTGGACTGTAGTATTAGGCATTATTGTCTTTGATGTTGTTAATAAGCAGGAATAAAACATTAATGCAATACCTAGGAATCGACGAAATTTTGCCATCTTCTAAACTGAATGGTGTAAGATAATCTCAAATATTTGTGATAAAATGTCTATAATAAAAATAATTCTTGACATTATACTTTTGATAATCTTAATGTTAGACTAAAAATGAGAACATCACTGGATAACGATTTTATTTAAACTAATGATGTGGATTTTGAAATGTATAAACATGTAACAAATAATACACTAATTCCTATTGACCTATACTTTTTGCACGAATGTTTACTGTTTATTATTGTAGTTTCCATATACATATAGATTTTATGTGTGTGTGTAACATTTTTCTAAGTATTTCATCCGTTTATAAACAATTAAATTTCACAAAACATAAAAAGAAGATCTTTTTAGTATAAGTTGTAGTTGTTATAAATTTATATCTATACTGTAACGATTAAAAGATAAACCACATATTCAAAACAAATACAGATACTTGACATAGTTGGATAAAATATATATATTTCATTTCTTGACAGAAAAAATAATAGTAAGGAATACAAGCAGAAGAATTTTTATAAATATTTTAAAAAGTATTTGTATAAATATTAGGTGTACAACTTCTGCCGTTTTTTTTCCGAAATTCGAGGCTTTATTGTAAAAAACTGGTTATACATTTATGATTCAAAGTATTG
>Ga0157364_1005695_pt1 | contig 12722 bp, 3 predicted proteins | sample AttsexASBM2_FD_111476 | JGI IMG/M metagenome (GOLD analysis project Ga0157364, IMG submission 111476) | Fungus gardens microbial communities from leaf cutter ant in Ribeirão Preto, State of São Paulo, Brazil - Atta sexdens ASBM2 | ecosystem: Host-associated > Fungi > Mycelium > Unclassified ... | reverse complement strand
TGCATTTTTGTGTGAGGAGAGAAAAAAAATGCACGACGTTATGTATTCCGGATAATCGCTATCTCGTTTTAATCGAATTAGTTGCGCGAATTCGTATTTCATGCGGCGTGCGTACCGCGTGCCCTTTTTCCAACAATTTTTCACCCCCTCCCCCTCCCCCCCCCCTCCCCCGAGTACTGATTTTTTTTACGGACTTCTAGCATTTGTTTATTTGAAGCTCCGCAATATGCTACGTCATGTACGCGACAACATTGAAAGAGTGCACGTTTCGTATTTTTATGTTTCCGTATAAAAAATGTTTCTAGTTTTAGTAGTTGTTTATCAACGAAATCTTTTTTATCTTCTAAAAGCTTGCTTGCGAAACATAAAAGGATATTTTTATCGTCTAAAAATTGAGCATTAGAAATATATACATTTTTTAGTTTTAATAAATTTCATATTATTTATTTATATGAACGCGAAAATAGATTGTGTGTATATATATATATATATATTATGCATTAATTTGTTACGAAATAATTAAAGGTACCTTGCGCGAAGATATCTTTCTCTCTCTCCTCTTCCTAAGAAATTATTATTATTAGCGTTCATTAAAAATTTAAATATTCTATACTATTTTTAATTAAGTCCCTATTTACTAATTAAATAAATACATTACATTTGTCTTCTTTTCTTCTAAACAAATTATGAATTTTGTTATCAAACAATTTTCAATATTAGAGAATATACTAGAAGAGATACTTGCTATGTAATATATACTTGTTTGGAGAATATATCTACAGTAAGTTCGTTACTGAAACTTGTACGTAACATTCCGTGCGTTTGCGTGGCAACGCAAACACATTTCATATTTCGCTTAGGACACGGTCTTAAATAATGATGCGCGATGTTCTCAAGCACATTCGTAACATTGCATTTTGGACGTTGAAAAATCTTGCGAAATAATCGCGAAGCACGATCGGTGCAACTGTCGGAAAGCGCGCAGAGAAGTAGATCATATTTCATCACACGCAATGAACGTATTTAACATGACAAATTGCTGCTGTATCGTACATCCGCGATCAAAATTTTCCATATGTAATGGACCATGAATTAGGTGTGGCAGTCATATTTCACTACCAATGCAGTCAAATCGGGGGATAATTAATACGAGACTGCGCGCATGAACGAAAAACTGGACAATTAAACGAAATGCTTCTATAAATTTCCAAATTAACACCGACGTCATTTTCACGAGTGTATGGGGAAAAAAGCAGAGCTCTGGCATATTTACATTAATGCCGAGTATCATACCAGTATTGTTCCATTTTTCAATAAAAACGTGCGAGGGAATTAATAAAGAGTATTATTAATGTTATGAGGTACGAGATTCTCAAATAAACAAGCTTTTGACGCAACATACAATATAAATAGGCTGCGGATGCAATGAACCGTGTATGAGTAACACAGTGTAATATGCATACCTATCTGGAAAATGTTCCTCGTCGCAAATGTAGATTTAACCTCGATAATTCTTGAACGATCGCTCAACAAATTAAGTGAGCTAATATTGTGTGACAGCGATATGTGATGATCGTAATGCGTTCGATAATGTGCTTTTAACAAGAGAATATTTTTGTTTCTTTTTTAGACATATTGAAATGTATATTTAAATAATAGATTTAAAGATAATTTATTTCTGTGAGCGATACTTTATCAATGCATTCCGGAGATTAATTCTTTGTAAGCCATTGCACATCAAATCTCTATTTGTCATTATTTACGTGAAAACAGCATCGAGCATTTTACTTTATTACAATTAATCAATAAATATATAAACTGACTATGAAAGATTAACTTTAAAAATAAATGTGTTATAAAAATAAATGCAATTAATAATTTTATCATATTTCTTTTAAATAAATTGATTTAAATAACTTGTATAACTGTAAAATATTTCCTGTATTTTTATTTATTTATATATATATATATATATACATATATGCATTTATGTGGTTACAACATATGCGAATTGAAAAAATCTTTAGATATTGTTTTATTCATTTATACAATATTTAAAGTAATTCCGATTGAAATTTTGTTTTTACTTTGAACCTTAGTTTTAGGATGTATATAGATTCTAGAGATTTAAAATTGGTTCTAATCTAATAAATTGAGCTTCTACGTTAAACCTGTAAATGGCAGTTATCGGAAAATTTCCTATTTTTAGGTTCAAAAGAAGTTTTCTAAATAGAAGCTGATTAAGTAATATTAAAAGAGGTCCTATTTGGGCTGCAGGTTTATAAGGTTTAATTGAGATTGAAAGAGATTCACAATAGGACTAAAATTTCGATGGTAACTTAGAAAGTTACACGCAAATTCTACTTGAAGTATATTGAGAATGGGAAAAGAGAAAGAAAACAAGACAACACATTTATTCTAAATGTTTTAACATCTTTCATTTACTTTACATACAGACATTAATTTAATGTTTTATTATACATAGGTTTGCACATAAAAATATAAAATATAAAATATAGAAAAAACTTGCATTGATTTTCATTCATCCATCTATGAGGTTCGAATACTATGAGAAAAAATAAAATCATAAATAAATAGAAATTTTATATTTTGTGACAAATTTTTCATTTATTATTTTCCTTCTTTTTATCTTTTATTTGTATTTAAACATTGAATCGATTTATCTAAGCACTGAACTAAATAATTTACTTAATTATTGTAATTTGGTAATAAAATTTATCTCTTTGTTCTCTTTTAAAATTATTATTATTTCTTGAAAATATTGTCTGTATATACTTGGCAATAAATCTCTTACACTGAAAAGTATAAGAAACTTTATTTGAAATTTGAAGACAAATTATTTTTCCTTTGAAAATTACTATTTGATTATTTTTTACCAGATTTAAATTTCCTATGAATTTATGAGCGGTTTATGCATCGTTGGTAATAATTATTCTATTGCGTAATATGACACCAAAATGTGTTAGTAACCAAACTGGTCAATAATGCATAGTTAACAATGTATTCTATAGTTAACAATGTATTCTATTTTGTAAGCTGTTTACATGTGTGTATTATTGTACAATGGCTGAATAGATGATTATACATGCTCTGAACTTAAACATTTGCGCTAATCTGTCCATCTATATTAAGGCAATAGAGATGGTATCTTATATCTTATTGTAATATACAAGAGATCCGTTACCTTGAATAAAAGATAAATTCAATAACTCACCAATACGACGTGCACAGTTGCAGATTATGTTGCAACTAATATCGATCTACAAAATGCAAACATATAATCCATGTTATATATATGTAATATTATATATAATCCACATATTTAGCGCATAAAATAAGTGATGCGTGAAAGTTCAATTATTGAATTCTTTAATGAAATAATTATAATCCATGAGATAATTCCTTTAAAATAACTCCTTTTAAATAATCTTGATTTAATTTTACATCATTCAAATAGAAATCAATGATTTTAATTCTACAAATAAGAAATAATGTATATAAATGATAAATTACTCACCTCGTGGTTTCTTTCCTATCGCCCGATGTTTCCCAAGCCACACATATTCTTCGTGGTTACACATACACAGCACTGTACTCGCGGAAACGTTGTTACTTACGATCGTGCATGAATTATTGACATACAATGGTTGCGCGCGACATTGCACGGTACTCCCGAAATTAAAACTAATTAAACTTCGAATTCCCGTACAATTATCGGTGAAATTTACATGCACGTCGATTCGTAACAACGCAGTGTTTTAAGCATATTGTGCTACGTTATAACAGAGAAGTATTGTTAATATAACTAATAAATTATATAACTTATATAACTTTTCTGTACTTGTTTCTGTACTTATTTATTTAGATCAATGATTCATGTGTGTTACTCTACGCTTTTAAATTTAAAAAACGATAATGGACAAATTACATTTAAATCGGAAAATATAAAGCACAGATATATTAATATTTAAGTCTCGTTCAAGAAATGATTAATTTCGCCAATAAATACCATAACAAGACAATTTGTAATTTTCATTTACTGTCGCTTCGATTCCGAATTGAAACGAATAAATTACGTGAAATATTTTCTCTAATAACTAGCTGTCATCTCGATATAAATCTGTAATTAATGAATTGTTTGGCAATCATAAATTATAAATAAATTAATAATAAATTCAGTTGAGAACGGTTACCATTACCATTACCATTACCTTAGAAAGTAATGTTATTTTTATCGTTACTTTTTTGTAATGTTAAAGTAAGATATTAGATTAAAAAATTATATTATTTATAATCAATATTAATTGTAACCATCAACATTAAAACTTAAAACTTTATGTACATAACTTAAAACTCTAGTTTTTATACAACAAACTTTTCTTTATATTAAACTTATCAGATAAATCTCCTAGAATTCTTCATTTTTATTTTTTAATATATATACTTACCTTTAAAAATTTAGATTGTAATTTACAAACACGCAGATTTTATCAAAATTATTTTATTATTAAACATTGTTTCCAAACATTAATATATTAAAAGTGCATTTTAGTGTTCACTGAAAATTTACAGTTCACGTTACATATTTTTAGTATTTGCAGTGACTGTCGGTACAAACCTTAAGATATAAAATACAATCAATTTTTCAATATTAAAAAATTTCGATTTTAATAAAATAGTTAATTAAAAATGATGCGATCTATATTAAATAGATATAAAGATGATAAGGAATTAAAATAATAATTGAATACATTATTATCACTGTATCACACTACAGATGTAACGACATTATCATTACAGACAGAAAAAGTAAGAATCATTATCGAAGAAAAGTAACGATAATGTTAACATTACGACATTACAAATTACTTCCCAATTCTGAAATTATAATTATGGAGAAGAATTGCGTTTATAGTAGTAGAATAGTGACTACGTCTCGAAAGATAATGCGAAGATATCCGGAGAAGTGCGGCACGTGCCTGCGGTCCGCTCGAATGTGTTGTGCGACTGATAGAGCAACGACCTTGTGCGGACAACGGCTTGCTATGTACGTCATTATCACAATAAAACTGAGATCGCGCGCTAGCCGATTGTTGTCTCGTTTTGAAATATTCGCATAATTTGTTTGTCATTTTCAGATTGCGAGCATGATAACGTTTGATTTGTCGAATCGCGGGTATATAATACGTTTAGATTTAAAATCCGATATAGGCATTTCTATATAGATATTCGATATTATGGAGCCTGTAAAAGTAATATTTTGTACGGAGTACATTGCAAATCCAAGTGTGTAAAAAAGTGACGATTTCAATATATGTGTTTGTACAAAAAAAACATACTATACTGCATATGAATTTATACGTTTAAAACGTGTAGTCCGGTATCATTTTTACACAGAAAACTAAATAACACACATATAGTGAGAGCAAAAAGTATTCGTACAAAGAAATTTTTTTATTAAAAAAGTATTTGTAGAAAATAAACATTAATTAGCAATTTTATATAATGGAAAAATTCTGTTCTTACATTAATAAATAAGTTTCGCATATATTCTTGATTTTACAATAAAAGCTAAATCTCTCGACTGTATGAATACTTTTTGAGCATCCAAACAGTACAATTTTTCGCTTATTTTTCAGATGATATATTTTCTATAATTAATACACATCTTTTTGGTATAATTTAAAAAACATACAATCTATTTTATTCTTTATGAATAAATTGTTAATTACCCTGCAAGAAAATCAATTAAACGTCGAATCAACGTCAAATTGGTGTTGAAATCATCGATATTAATTCAACATCAATTCGATGATTCATTTCTCGCTGGATAATATTTAAAGTTTTTTTATTTTTAAAGTTTTTTTAAAAAATATTTTCTCTGTACGAATACTTTTTGCACTCACTGTATATTAATATATGTGTACATATTAAAGTCAATACATTTGTATTGGCAGTGAATATTACATGTATAGAATCTATGTATAGAATATCTGTTAGCATCACGTAAATTAACTAAGCAGTGATAATCAATATCATCTGAGTTGCGCGAAAATCAATACGTGACAAATTAGACACATGTAAATGTAATTACAAGCTCGATTGTGTGTGAAGTTTATGTCATATCATTGGCCAATTTTAAACGTTTATTACTCGAAATTACGATAATTGTATGTTAAATTTATCAACACAATTTTAGAAATACTAACAACAATAATCAGTTTTATAGAGCTTCCAATATTGAAAAATAATATTACAATAAAATGGGCAAATGAGAGCTATTACACGATTATTATTTGTATATGTTACTAAAAAATTCTTATTTATTCTTGATATATTGTTAAATCTATAATGTCAAATTTAATCTAACATGAGTCGCCACTGTTCCTAAATATATCATTATTTTTTATCAAAACGATAGTTAAATTTGACACTATATATTGTGTCAATTTACACTATATAAATGACACTGTATAAATGTCAAATATAACCATTGTTTTAATATAAAATAATGATATATTTAGTAGGAGCAGTGGCGACTCATGTTAGGTTAAATTTGACACTATAGATTTAACTGAGCACATAAATTAATTTGATTTGATTTATATATCAAGAAATAAGATATTTTAGTAATATACACAAATAATAACCGTGTAATAACTCTCATGCCCGTTTTATTCTAATATTAATTTTTAGAAATTTCTAAAATATGTGTTATATATTAAAGTACGACATGACGTTACAGATTTTTATATAAAAAAATTCATAAATAAAAGATATAGAATTTCGAAAATATACAATTTATAATTTAAGACCCATATATGATTTTCTTTTCCAAACTTCGATTTACCCTGCAATATGAACGTGATACAATATCTCCATCTCCCATTTCTGGCAATCTCTCCTGCGTACAGAAATATCGTTGGCACGAATATCAGCGTCGAATGCGAACTTCGATAAATTTCGTCGCTACGAGATACGCGTTTACCGCAAAAAAAGCTGGAAATAATACGAAGGAGACCAACCACGCACCATCGAAATTGCAAATTCAGTTACGTATGCACGTCGAAAATTGTTTTTACCACGTGGCTTGCGCACAACGAAATGTTACACACGTAATCGTATATTGTGTCTAGTAAGAGAGAGAGAGAGAGAGAGAGAGAAGCCGTCTGGATTTGAAAATTATACATGTAGGGTCACATTCGTTTCGCCACGGGGTAGCTCGTTGCATACACAAATGGAAAAAAAAAATCGCATTCTCGGACCCGCGGGACGTCCGCTTTATTTGACGACAACAAAGAGTACCGAAATTATTTCGGGTACAAATACCTTGCGTCACCTACTTTTAATCTCAGCCTGCATGAACACTATTTACGTAATCTTTTTCTCGATAATTATGTCTCGATGAAGTAACGTGTACGTTCTACATTTATTACATCCACGATGCAATTTCTCATGCAGTTTTAAGAGGATATCTGCGATCCGCTTATTTATTCCCTTACCCGCATAATTATCTTTTTCAGAATTTAATTTGTGGAATCAATCAGATTCTCGCAAAGGCGAATTATTTTTACCCGAGTGCAAATCGTCTCTGTATAGATTTCGTAAAATGTTCGGCGGTGCTTGAATATCCGATTTTACTCTCTTTTGTTTCATGTGCAGGATAAAAGAGAAATCAAAATTTTAAACATAATGATTAGTCGCGTTTAAAGATAGAACGTAATTTCGAATATTCGCAAATTTCAATCTCGCGCACAGACGAAACGATCGAACATTCGCCCACCTGTAGAGTCGTTTTTGCACGACATTCACGAATTTCTTACGTTCATTGGCTCACGTACAAATTTCCAGCGGCACAGCAGATGTTTTAACGACCACCGTGCATATTGCTATGATCACAGTTGCATTAATCCGGATCTACAACAGATTTTTAAACCTTAAGTTATAAGAAATGGACAAATCACAATTAATTTATTCTCTTCGCATTCGATTGTAATTGGTCAATTTTTTATGATTCTTAAGTCTTAAATCACCTATTATAGATCCGGACTTATGTGCTGAAAACGGTTTGTCGTCATAAATCGGCAACAAATTTTAATAACATATCGTTTGCGTAATGAACATTGGAAGAACAATTTCATTAAGTATTTAAAAATTTAATTAGATCTGAAAATAATCATGTTGAATCATCAAAATAATTACGTAGCAGATTCAAGTATGATGCTGCAAATGTTTTGAGAATTTATCAACCAATTTAAGCATAATTATTTTAATGATCCACTAAAATTATTTTCAGACCTGTATTTAACTAAAGTTTTAAATACTTCAGCAAAATCGTTCTTTTTGTGTAAAATGATTGATGTCCGTGTATAATATGATATACCAATTTATTCGCGCAAATAAAACAGTACAGAAAAATGAAGAATATAAAAATGAAGAGATGCGAAAATAGAAAATCAGCTCAACGAGAGCTTCTATCTCGATACTCCCACCAACAATGAAAATTTCCTCCCAAATCGTTCGAATTGCAAAATACACGCAGATACAAGTACAGGAATTCTTCGCGAACGCGCCGGATTCGCATAATCTGCGCTGCGAGCGTTTATCACGGACGACACGAGATTTTCGAGGGGATTAATACGATTTCGCGGTAATTGGAAGCGCGGGCGTACCGGACGGAATTACATTCCTACTATGGTCGAGACCATGCATGGAACACGAAACATTGAACTATGAAACCCGAAGGCGTTAACCCGAGAGTTTCATCGTATAAATAGTATCCCAAACGCGTCGCGTTAATTATCGGAAAGGATAAGCCACTGCGTTGCGGAGAATGGAGTTTACCACCGCCGGATAAATCGCGAACACGTGGCGGTTCGAGAATCGAAGATATTTCCCGATAGCCCGATGAATGGTGATCCAATATGCTATCGTTGAACTTACTCTATAAGTTGCCAAGTCAGACCGAATAAAAAAACCTTATGATTTAAGAATCCAATAACTTTTGGAAAAAAGGACATAATGCGAATATGATGCCGATTTCGCTATAATCTTTCCAGTAATTTTCGTGATATCTCCTGAGACTTTAAATATAGATAGATCTATTACATAACAACGTTTTATACTTTGTAACTAATATGATATCGTTGAAGTTACTCTATAAAGTTGCCAAGTTAAATTGAATAAAAAAAATTCTATGATTTAACAATGCAATAATTTTTGAAGAAAAAAGATATAATAGCTGATTTCGCTATAATCTTTTGACTTTTGAGTAACTTTCATGATATCTCTCGAGATTTCAAATGTAAGATATATATATATATTACATGACAGCGTTTTATACTTCGCATAACCTGAAAGATTGACGTTCGTATTACTCGAAATCCGGGTCGGTGAATCTTCTCAAGGGTGTAAAGGCGAGATGGAGGCAAAAATTGAATCACTTACCACTGCTATTAGTCACCGTTAACTCAACCATCGCGCGGCGGTTTAATATACCAGAGGGTGGCAAGATGACGGAGGGAGGCAAACAAATTAATATCTCGTCCTCATGGCGTTGTACCTGTCTTATCTTTTCCGCAACGGTACGGCCACCATCCCGATACTCCACGTCTCTTCCTCTCGAGCCGTAACAGCTCCGCCGTCTCGAGTAATTTGCTAAGGGCTGAAACACCTGTCGACCCCGGCAACCTTCATCCACCCTGGAGCGCCTCTTTGGCATATTACTTTCCGTTTTATCCGACTAGACGAGAGCGAGCGCGTTTTCTCTTCCCTCATCTGTAACAAGGGACGCTTAAAGCGTTTTAGTGAAGCGGACTCAATGACTACAGCTTGACGTCGCTCCCGTTTGCCAAAGTCCTAAAATCCGATTTGAAAATCACGGATTTGACAAGCGTAAACGTCAAAAGGGCGTTTCACCTCTCTGTACGCCAAATTAATCCATCGCAACGTGGAATCGTCGTGTCCATCAATATCAAAAAGGACAAGCGGAATTACGGCTCGCTTCCTAGCGTATGAAATGTCGCTCTATTCGAGCACCCCGATCGTTTGTCTCGCTCTCATCAATTATTCCGCCCGATGAATTTTACGCTCGTTAAACCGACACCCTTACGAACGATTCTCCTGCTCAAGCACCATTAAAAAGTTCACACTGTCGACAGTGTCCCATGGAGCGATCACTTATCGACACTTATGTCGACATCGTTCGTCGTTTTCATTCGAGAACGCGCGGACACAGCCATCCAGCTCTTCGAATTTAAGGCAGCGCACATTGTGAGACAAAGTTAACTGAAAGACTGTTCAGCGATCCCAAAACTTACGATGGAATTAGAATTAAAAGACGAGTGTCCGAAAAGCTGAAGTTTCGGGACTGTAAGGACTTTCGTCTAAAAGCGTCTAAAAGTTTCTGCATTGGGAGAAGTAATGTTAAAGAGTGATTGCGAACTCAACGATTCAAGCATCCCGAAATTTCAGACTTTCAATCTCCATAGAATTGAAATATCTCATGCTACAAAGTTTAACGCAACTAATAGATCCAAGTGTCTAAGCATTGATGGACTACAAGGAAAAAAGAAAGATTGATTTCAATATTTTCATCGAGAATTTTTGGTTCGTTCTATTAGACGAAGAAGAGTGCAATTAAAACTTAAGAAAATTGAGCAAGTAGCAGCAACAGAAAGAGCGATCGCTTAATAACTTCGCGGAAGGAAGTTGCTTACAGGGACCTAGTGCGTCGTCTCGTAGGGCTCGCGCACTCAAACGACTTTTAATTCACTTCGCAATTTGTCTTTAATTAACTCTAAATTCGTAATGCATATTAATCGGTTGATTTTAACAGTTAGGTCACGTTCCGACATCTCACCAACTTGCGTCTTGTTTGATACAGTCGAGGAATATAATACCTTCGAGGATAATACCGCTTGAATAAGCTTATTTAAAAATCAACCAATAACTTATTATAGAGAATTCGAACTGGAAGCACTCAGTGCGTATATAAAGTCGTACACAAATTGACATAAAGATGTTTTATGTATTCTTAATGTATTTTATTGTGCTACTAGATAAAATATATATTTTGTAATCCAAAATATTTGCATTTCATTTTAACATTCAGATTAAATCAATATAAAACAGCTTCAGTGCGCACGATTTTAATCCAAATTACTAATTTGCTATTAGTAATTTTTATACGCATAAAAACAATACTAAATTTTAATAAATATTTGTTTGAATATTTCTAATAAATATTTCTAATAAATATTTCTAAATAAATATTTTTTACTCTAAATGTAAGCATATATATTTGATACAAAAATCATTAATTTAATTATTTTTTTGTTGAGTATCTTTTTTGTATTGAGTAAATATTTATTTACTGTAAATTTATGTTTACTTAATATTATTCAAAGAAATATGTATTAAGGTTTAATAATTTTTTTTCAGTGACATCTATGTATCTTGTTTTTTAAAATACTTTTCGTTTAGTATCGTCAAAACAATAGAGCGATTCGAAGAAAATCCTTGGTTCCATATGAATTGGCAACTCGTTGATTATAATAAATTCTTAATAGGAAAAAAATAGTGGATCCGAGGTCAAAAACCGCGATTTCATTCGATTGATATCCACAACTAAATGTGACAGCAAGCTCGGTCGAGTCTCGTCAGTCGACCATGATGTAACCAAGCAAAAATAACTCCGATTCGAAATTGTGTTTAGAGGTCGGCAAGAGAATCAGATTATTTACAAGAGATAATCAAATTGTGATCTGGACTGACGTGTCGTAGGTGTACGTGCGTCTCCGACATGGGGCTATCTGTACGAAATCCACGATGACCTCAGGGAGCACTGCGAAGGGATTCACACCCTCGGGGACATGAATTACGAATGAGACGAGGGATGATTTCTCTGACGTACGATTAAAGCAACGGATATTCGCACATTCCGTGACGAGACTATTTCACTTGTTCTCAGACGATCGATATAACTCACGAAGTCTTTCACTGTATTTTATTTATAATAACGTTGCCGCGATGCATCAGAATTAATTATAACGTCTGGTGCATCGCTTACTATAACGTACTCCAGCAAAAATGCACTTGTCGCGATGTTTCTTTATTGGACATCAATAGGAACATTGAAGTAAGAAATTTACGTGATACATCTTTAAAACTATAAATCATCTGCATCAGTCTCTGCACCAGAGTCATTAAGGGAGACAAATTAGACACTCGATGTTTATGCTCGAATTCCATAGCGATTATTCCCAACAATTCACGTCAAGAGAAGGAGAGAAAATCGAACAAAGAAAGAAGAGGAGAGAAAATTGAGGGATGAAAGAACACGACGCGAGAGTGAAAAGGATAGGAAGAGAATCTAGAGAGAGCGAGAGAAACGAATGTGCCAGCTTCCTTGGAAAGCCGGGGTTTCCCATAATTTCCCGAGGGTAAAGCCGTACGAACGTGCTGGTCTCGTCGTCGACGAACGTAGACGGCGACTTCGTCGAGACGAGGCCGCTAATCTCTCGAGTTGCAGCGCGAGAAATCCAGACTGAGAAAGGGGGGAAATAGGAAACCACGCCGATGGACAGCAGGATCTGTGCAAGAGGCAAGAGGGAGGGAGAGGTGCTCTCGAGATACCGATAATTTCCACATAAAGCGTTCGAATAGCTCCAATTCTTACATCGACTTACGGCTGAGAGACG
>Ga0157364_1005694_pt1 | contig 12723 bp, 4 predicted proteins | sample AttsexASBM2_FD_111476 | JGI IMG/M metagenome (GOLD analysis project Ga0157364, IMG submission 111476) | Fungus gardens microbial communities from leaf cutter ant in Ribeirão Preto, State of São Paulo, Brazil - Atta sexdens ASBM2 | ecosystem: Host-associated > Fungi > Mycelium > Unclassified ... | reverse complement strand
TGGACATCGTTCACTTTTTTAAAATTCGTTAACGATGTCTTACATAATATGAAATTTTCAAACTTTTTCTTCATTTTTAATTTAACTGTATTTATCGCTCAGCACTAAAACATGAATTGATGACGTATTTATCGTTTCGCTAATATATTATTATATACATGATAATATTAAAATATCGATGCACGATAAGCTCTGTTCACATTTTTCTCGATTGTGTGTTTAAAGATATAAAATAGATTGATGCAATAACGTATGAATGAATGCGATAAAATTGTAAATGTTTCGCACATGATATTCACGATTTAACAGTTTAATGTAAAATTAAGGAAGTTTTAGCTGTATAATATCAGCTGAAAATATCAATTAAAAAATCAGCAGAAAAGCCAATATCAACTCGTATCAGTCAAAAAATTTGTCATAAATACATCCCGAAACCAATAATTGCAGACACCAAAACAATAAATAATTTGGCTTATAATGACTTTATTCTTTGCTTTATGCAGCAAAATGATATTTTACTGCAGTTTTAGGTAAATAACTTTTAAATGAGTAAATGTACCTAAATGAACTTTTGCACGAATAGAGTTTTATTAGTATACAAAAAATTTGATTTAATTTATAATATTTACAACTTTATTAAATTTGCAAATAAATTTTACATCAAAAATCAAGACAAAAATTAAATAATTTTTAAATTAATAAGAGAATTAATAAGAGATTAAGCTTAAATTTAACAGAGATACTTAAATGTAATAATAGAACTATTTGTGAAATTATATTTTTGACAATGCTTTGTGATATATCTTTAATTATTGAATGTACGATATGTAATAAATCTTCATTATTCTGAAATTTGAATTTACTTCTATCGTAAAATTAAAATGCAATCGCATTTACAAATTTACACAAATTGTCAGCTGAATTCTAGTATTACATACATTTGATACTGAATTTAAAGCGCCGACATAGCTTTATCTTGCAAATGCAAATGAATATAATATAATTCGAATATAATGATTATCAAAGTAAACTGACTGTATATCATAACAAGCTATTTACTGCTTGTCTCGTATAATTATTTCCGGTAGGATGATTATCCTACTCGACGAACGATGAAATAATAACTAATCCGCGAATCTGACGGAGTTGGTGCGACTCTAGGGATTCGGGTTGATAGGAATTATTCGACAACTGAATCAGTTACAATTACAATCTGTCCACAAATTGGAGAAATTGGATCTCGATAGACTGGTGAATAGAAATGGAGAATCGCACCAGGCGAAAGAAAAATGCACGCTTCGTCGCACGGCACCGGTACTTTGAATTTAATTAAATCATTTAATTTGTCAGATTCTGAACGACAACTTCATTTGCGAATAATTCAAGAAAAAATAATTTAAAGGATCTTCATTGCTTTCATTGATCGAATAAAGGCATTTCATCGATATTTGTTTGAATTTTTTTTTAAATATGCATATTCGTTATAAGTTTCGTTAATTACCAACAAAAATTGGCATATAAATCATCCTTAACAATGGAAATTCTTATAGATTTAATAAATTGTCTATTTAATATTTACGCTTACAAGTACATACAGAAGTAGAAAGAAATTAATTTCAGTTTTATTGTAATTTCAGTTAATTTTTCTCTTCCTAAAATTACAAGATCGTTATCAATGTAGAAGCTTCGAGGAACGTCACAATGCAAGTATACCTTGATCTAGGCAAAAGACAATTAGCATCGTTAATTCGGGAAAACAAGATTGTTGGAGTTTCGCAATGCAGAATGTTTTGATCAAAAAGCCTTTTAAGAGCATCTCAAACTTTCGAAAGCAGATTACCAACTACATTGATCGAGCAAAATTGACCGATAAAAACTGGTTGCGCCTGACTTTCAGCAGCTAGTTCGGTAGCGGTAGCCTGTAATTATTCGAGATTTATCGCTTGGATTCTCGCGATGGTAAAATCAGCCGAATGTGTCGACCTCGAACTAATTAACTAAATAGGCGTCAAGAACATGCAAGACTCACTGTCACTTTTCAAAAATAAAAAGTGTGCCTTTTTCTTTGTTTCTTTCGGCGCCGTAGATAGGCAACGAAGAATATCTTCCATTATATTTCGTATCATCAATCTTTTTGCAAATAATATCGCCTCGCGATTCTACTTGGTCTTATACTTTTCAACAAAATATGACATTAACGTAGCATAGCCTTTCATCAATCATCATATGTATATCATCATATGAATCCATTGTAACAATTGCAACATTTATACAAACATTAATCAAACATAAAAAGAATATCGCTACGATCTAACATTGAAAAAATTATAATATACATACTGCTCAAAACAATTAATGCGTCAAAAATAAAATTAAATGTAAAAAAAAGGAGCTCTAAAAGAGTTGAATCATTTATATATAGAAGGTTTACATCTTATGAGAAGTATTCGTCAAGTTCTCTAATAAATGACACGGGCATTTACACTGTTAAAAATAAAATGTCAATTTTAATTTAAAGATATATAATGGACTTTCTAAGACATGCAAAAATATTATAATTAACATTTTTGTATAAAAAATATGTTAATTAATGTCTCAAAAAGTCCACTATACGTCTTTAAGTTAAAATTGACATTTTGCTTTTAATAGTATAATAATCTTTAACTATTTAGAGCAGTGTATGACTATAAAATGAAATTATATCACATATATTACATTTGTAATAAGACACTATATTATAATAACAAACGAAAAGAAAAATCCAGGCACGACTAACATCGATTAGCCAACAAATACCTCAATACACCGATGAAAAAAAAAGCGCGAAAACTCTCGATTAATTAATGAATAAAATCTACAATTAGAATCATCACGTGTCACTCGCGTCAAAAGAATCAAGAAATCGAGAGCCCCTTTCGTCTAGCGCGAAACGCGAGAATCCGCGAGATACCGCAGAACAGGCGCGAGTTTGGGAACTGCCGACTTCGACAGTTCGGGGAAACTGTCGGCGCTCTGTGTGCGATGGGGGGTTTCCTACTTCCCTCTCTCCCCTCTATAGCGCGCGCCGGACACCTGACGTCCCTCCCGGGGGGAGAGGAAGGAGAGGGATATTCCGTCTCCGCACCCGTTCCGCCGCTCACCCACGCAGGGAACAAGAGTGTCTCGGCACTCTCTGCGCTCACTAGCCAGGAACCGCTCACGTTCCCATGACGACACGCGCGCGATTCATCCCTTACCCCTCCCGTCCATCCCTCTCGTCCCGTTCCAATGCACCCTCGCGAGCGCACGCGCCACCGGACGCCTCGTGGCAACAGGTTTTGGATCCCGCGCTACGAGGCACGGCTTGCCCATCGCATACAATCGGATACTGGGCTGGGAACGGACGATCGATATAGATCGACGAACCACAGGAGATGAGAGAAAGACAGAAAGAAGGGAGAGAAGGGAGAAAACTTGGCAAGAGGAATCTCGGACCACAGCGGATTTGTGGCGCCGTATCTGGATTATCGTGGCCTCATGACATGGCTTTCGAGAAAATAATGTATGTATGTAATGGGAAAGGGGCTGAAGGAAATTATGATGAGATATAGGGATGATTTGGTGGACGCCTGGACCCTTCTCTATAAGGTGCGGTTTCAGGACGATAACTGGGATTTATTTCAGGGATAAAAAGTCAAATCGCTGATATTTGGTGAGGATATAAGTGAACTTTACGATTCTATTTTCAATCTATTTCCATCTGGCTTACTCTGTGTGGATATTTCGCAAAAAATACAGAGAATTCTTATGATTTCTCACATGATGAATTCGTATGCTTTCGTTATATTGTAATGCATAATATTATCGAATTAATAACAAAAAAAAGCTTTAACATGTTAAAATTATTAAAAAATTAGATTACTGTAAAAATTCAGAAAAAATGATTTTAAGAATCTCTCTAATCTATATATATACATTTTTTTTTAAATAAATGCCAATAATTATATATCTTTTGATTATATAAAATGTAATATTGTACAAATATAATTAATACAAATAATAATAAACGATTTATTAAGACCATATATAAATATACAACAAGTAAAAGTTTAAAACCTATGACGGTCGAAATTGGATCTTAGATGCTTAAATCATTTCTATGTGAATTTATTGTACTAAATATGTAAACATTTAAATTGCGCGTCGAATTGTTTTTTCGGACTATAAACGCAAAATTATAAACTACTATATAGTAATATCACAAATTAAATTGGGAAATAATTTAATAATTTGATGTTCAAATAATTATATAAGATAATTAATATAATTTGATAATTAATATAATTATTTAATATAATTACAAAACAAAGATTTTATTTTCTAGTTTCCAAATAAAAATCCTAAATTGATTTATTACATCAATCTAATATTTTTCAGCACACAAGTTTCTATCCTAAAATAGTCTCGGAAAAAGATGTTCGTTCAAAAAAAAAAAAGAACCGTGCAAAATTATTCAGATTTTTCTCGTATCTGTTCAAACTGAACAAAGCGAAAAAATGCAATGTGACTGAGAATAATCTTCAAAAATTCCCGAATGTTTGATCAAAAGAATTATCGACGTCTTGACTTTAGATATTAAGAGGAAACGGCAGGAAAAAATATCCGAATTCTTGCACCCTACAATCATTTCGACGGTAGGCGTTAACGCGGTTAACGATTTTCTTAGAAGAACAAGAAAGTGCTCTTCAAGAGTGATCAGAAGGTGGCAGGCGCGAGGGGAGAACTCCTTTGATCAGTTCTATACGTCATCGCCATCCGATAGCTTAGGTTTCGACCTTGCAATCATTGCGTACTTGACACGATTGCAGCGCGCACGCACGTTCCTCCATCGATCTTCATGGAATCGCGGTTTATTGGTTCTCACGGGAGATTACGTGTGTTGCGTAGCACAAGGATTAATGTATTATCTACAACCACGTAAATCCGTAATTAAAGAGAAAGATTAGTTAGGTATTAATTTACTCTCTAATAAGAACATTACGATTTGTTACGAAGAATATATCGACAAATAATTGTGAAACAATTAAAAGCACTTGTTATTATTTTGATAACGATAACAATAACGTATATGATAATATGTTAAATAATAATAAAAAAGAGAAATTTATTTCTTTGCATTACATTCGCGTATTTTATCCAACAATTTCGTGGATAATATATCCTAAAATATTGTAAGATAAATCACCGCATAGAAATGAATCGTGATTCTTCATTTAGATAACTGATTTGCGTTCTTAGAGACACCTGAGATACTTTTTCTTGATCGAACTTTTTGCAAAGTTTTACGAACCACCTGGTACACTACTAGCTTGTGTAATATCTTCTGTGATTAAAACTAGAGTACTATCTTATAAAGATAACGCACAATTTTTTACAAATTTTCTACAGATTTTCTACAGATTTTCTAAAAGATGCCTAAATTATCATCGATATATTTGTAATGATTTTATCGATATATTTGTAATGATTTTATTAGCATTTAGCGTTTCTAACGGAAAAATTTCTTTACTAATAATTATGTAAATTAGAGAACAATATTATTTTTTATTTTTTTAAGGAAAATTAATAACTTAAGACGAATGATTTCTTTATAAATCAAAATTTCTTCACAAATCAAAAGTACAGATAATTATTTCAGATACATTGATGGAATAAATGTGTCGAATTTAAACCGCAAACGGTTCATTTAAATTTTTGTGTTAATTCTATACAAGATAAATATATTACAGAGTAATACAAACATTATGTAAGAGAATAAATACAAAAAAAGAAAATATCGACAGTTTGTAAAAAAAAATCGTGGAAGCATTTTTTTTTTCAGAAAATTAACATTTATAAATGTTAAATTAACGTATATTTCATTCATTTATCTTAAAATTTACGTTTTAACACATTATTTTTAATTGTTCACTTATTCGTAAATCATATTATTTTAATACTAAGAAATGTTGAACATCAATTTTACACAAAATCTTTAAATAACATAATGTCATTATGTTATTAAATTAACACTCAAATATGTTAAAAAATTCAACACAAACTATTAACACAGAACGTAAGTGGATCGTTTCCACGAACATACACAATTTTTTTTGTTGTGTATGATAATTAATTTATTAATGACAATTCAAATAACACATTTTAATTAAAAGATTTTTCACGTGTATGACAATGCACGTGAAAAATCTCAATAACAAAAAGAAGTGCGCGATCTTTGGCACGGTATTTACGAAATCTCAATTAACCTCAATTAACGTTAAAGTAGGTGATTGGCTGTGTCATTGAAGAGATCGATATAGATTATTAGTCAAAGCACAAAACAAAGAAAAAAATCACCTTTCATCCACGTTTTTCCTCGTCATGGGAAACGAACAAATTGGCCTGAATCTTTCTCTGTAGAAATCATTTCTATGACTTCCCTTCTTCCAGGAGCAAAAAAGGCCACTCGTGACTCGTTTCTTTTCAGCAATATCCGAAACGATTTATATATGATTTCCGATGTTGCTATTTCTGTGCTTGGAAAATTCATGCGTTTAATCTTTTTCTCTCGTTCTTTTTCATTCTTCAACTGCTTTTCGAATAAGATTTTTGATAAGCAAATACAGTTATGAATAATGTAATTAATGTTACTCTTGTTATAATTTCTCTTATTTACAGTTTTTCAGCATATTAACATCTTTCTAATATGATACCGGATTGAGTATCAAACTATTAAAATTTGCTTATCAATTTAATTTAATTTATATTAATTTAATTTATATGATTTACAGTAGTTGCATTTATTAAGTCCGAAAAACAAATTCAGCGAGCAGTTCGAATGATTACAAATATGCATTTACATATATATATGTATAATATGTAGTTCACATTAAATTATTTAAAACATTAAAAGATCTAACTTCGAGATAGGTTTTAATATTCTTATTTGTTGCATAATTTTTTTGTTTAATTTACCCTGAAAAGAGTTTACCCTGAAAATATGATATAGTTGTGATATAATATTATAAAGATTTTTACCATACACTTTAGTAAAATTAATCAAACTTATTACATATTTTATTGTTGTTTTATTAATGAACGAAAGAAATTTACATCAAATTCTTCGAAATACAATGTTATTCCAGGATTATCATATTTTCAGGGTAAACTTTGAGAAAAAATTCTCTCCGTGCACTTCCGAAAGAAGAAAATTGCGAAAAATATTTATGAATTTTTTTCGAAAATATAACGCGTAAAAAGAAATGAGTTACAAAAAATCCATAAAATAATGGACCATTTCTTCTATTATATATATAGGTACATATTATTCTCGGCAAGCGATCTTTTTAAGCGTATTTTTAATAAAAGTATAGATATTATTTGAACTTCATATATTTTTCGTTCGATTTGAACAATATTTGAACAGCTCTTGAGTTTTAGATATTTCATATACGAATTTCCATAGAACGTTAATAGCCAGTTTCGTGTTTCATTTAATTCGCAAATATTTTAGATTGAAATGTCATTTGTAAAAAAAACCATTTTTTTTAAATTGCGATAGAGTTTCCGCCTTATTGCGACAATATTAGCATTTTTCGAAACGCGATATTGTTATCAAAGTATGAATTATATATGCTGTGGTATTCACAATCAATAGCTATGTTTTCTCATTAAATAAATGAATTATATAGCTGGATATGAATAACAGCAATCATAATTGTACGAATGTGTACAATCTCGCTTCAATTATTATAATTCGTCATTACGATATGGGCATCATTTGAAATTATTAACATGAAATTATGTACATTCAGGAGAGTCTCTCTTTTTCTCTCCCTTGTGTGACATTTGTAATTATATGGTATAAAAGATATGTAAAATCCGCTAAGAATAATCATATTTTGACATTCTATAAATAATCATATTTTGACATTCTATAAATTAAGAAAATTACGTAGTAGATAAATCGCTCGTATGATCATATAAAATTTAAAATATCTATTAAATATAATATTAAAAAAGCGCAAAACAAAGTCACATTGCCGATAGAAGAAATAAATAATTCGAAACTATAAATTTACTTTATCCAACGAAATAAAATATATGATTATACTAATTAAATTTTATATATAGGAATTGAAGATAAAAACCTTATTCACAATAGAGTTTCTTAATCCGTTTAATTAATAATATTAATACATCCGATATTAATAATTAGAGAATCGCTCTCAATCATATTTTCGATCTAAGCTTGCATATAAACTGCAATTTACCTTACCGTTACAATTTTGCTTACACTTTGCAATGCAAATCGATTCACGCTAACACCACAGGCAATCCTTCATAAACAGGTAGAAAATGAAAATTTAGTTCCCTTCAAGTTGTAATCATGAACGTTTATATAATCTTAAATTGGGTAGACGTAATAAAAACACAATTTTACTTAGGCCCTTTTTCCGGCAATTAGCTTTTTCATGTATTATTGATCATAATAGAAAAGTATTGTAATATGTAATTTCTTAAAGATTACATAAATTTATTTAAATTTATTTATTGTATTTAATTGAATTTATTTATTGTATTCATTTATGTATAATAAAAAATATCAAGTTATTTTAATTTTTATTAATATCAAGATTTTATAATTAGGCTTTTATTCCACCCATTCTCTTAATATATGCAAGTTTTTAATATAGTCTAACTATTTCAAGGCGATTACTCGTGCACGTAGCCATCAATTGTCGTATTGTGACAGTGTCGACAATTATACGTCGCGTTTATGTGACATGAATTCAGTGCGTGTACTAATACAGCTTAAGTTCAACAACAACAGCACGCAATGTCGCAAATAGCACAATAGCATAACAATAAAGCACAGCAGGCTTGCATCGTCTTAACATTAAGCCCACTTCAAATGCATCAATAGAAATTACGATTCGAATGCTTCGAGAAACCAATACTATCGGATGCCAATCTCCATTACGTGTTCGTAACTCCTTGTCATTTCTCCAGCATTCGACAATGCAAGCTTTCACTTAAAAAGCTTACTAGCATGTCTTAATATGCAATATCGATATCAAGTATTTAGAAAAATAAATCCGTAATATTCTATAATCGTCCAGTCTTTAATTTTAGACTTCTGACTTTTATAAAATTATTAATATGGAAAAGAATAAATACAAAATAAATCCAAAAACATAGATATAATAGAATTGCAATTATATAACTTATATAATATATAATAAATATATATAATATATAATAAATAACTTATATATAATAAATAAAATAAATTTTTTCAATTGTCAAAAATGTAATAAGAAATAGAAAATAATTTTTCAATTTCGTTGATTCATATTTTTTAGTATCGAATTGCGAAGGATGCCAGAATCTTCGAAATTCGATCCGGATGTCGGATAAGCGAAAATTCAGTATAAAGTATTAGAGCTTGCTTATCGCAACGAAATCCTCGAAACAGAAAATCAACAATAATGAATTTGCGCTCGTTATGAGTGCAAAGTACGATGACGGAATTACGACGAATATTTCATGGGGCTTGAATTTTCATATAGCTGTATTAATCACGAAATTGTTATAAAACTTGTTTATAATAATTTTCGATTGGCGAAACTCGCAATTTCTCAAATGCATTTGACAACTCCTAGCCTGCCTCGGTTTTGTACATCTTACATCAATCTACTGTACGATCACAAGATCACAATATGCAGCTGAATCACCGCTGAATATTTCTTCTTTTTACTCCCATTTATTATACGGGTAACCGTATACTTCGCTTCAAATACGCCATTATACATTGCGTAATTAATACAATTAAATTAATGCCAGTTAAAACGATCAATTCTATTAAGCGGCTTTATATATATCTTCATTCTGTGTATTTATAAAACTTTTTTTTTTCACATTTGCTTTCTTTCTCACTTTATTTATAACGAAATTGGAGACTTTCTTTTTCATTATATTTTCCAGTCTTTTGTTGTTATTTTATTGTTATATACGTTTTAATTCATCAATACATGGATTTTTGTCAATTGTCATGAAAATCACAAAGTAAGCCGTCACGATTTTTAATATACGTATCTCTTTCTTTCCCTTTCCTTCCGACTATTCCTTTTGTATTATGTGTAGATGTTTAAACGTATATATACACACACGCACACACACACACACACATATGCACGTATACACGCACAAAAGAGAAGACGAAGTGGGCAAAGTCTACTAACGGGCGTCCCACTGCGAGGGGAACCCCGGAGGCCGGAGTTTATTAGCTCAACCCCCGGTTAGCGATGGCAGTGACATAGTAACGCATATAAAAAGACAAGTGTCATCAGCTAAAAAAATTAATAAGGCATAAATACAGGAGGGTAGACCGCACGATACATTGGCATGGCATAATCGACACGGTAGACTGAAGGTTGTTGATTTCAACGAACGAAAGGTTAACTAAATGCCAACCGCTGCATTGGCACACAAGTCGATAAAATAATAAAACGGCGATCCGAAGAAACCAATCGTAAATGCGACAGCCTCTACTAAAATCTTCGTTTTCTATGAAGAAGAATGCGATTGAGTTGGTCTCGCAAAAGCTGAAGATACTTTTAATAATAAATATTCGATATTTTTGGATTCCAAATTTGTAGATTCGTCATCTATCACGAGCGACTCCAATCCATCACTATCAAAAGGGTGCCCCACTGAGATCCCGTCCCCTTCCACCGATTTAACAACATGGAACTCGGGAAACGGAAAACATATATAGGGGCGCCTCCAGCCATATAAACGAAGTGTGTTTCTCTATCACGATGGAGATAGGGGAATGAGCGAGGCCTTCTTTAGCAAGAGGAAGAGAGGAGAAGACACGAGAGGGGAAGGAAGAGAGCGGCTATTTGCACACCGCGAACGGTCAGATGACTTCGTTTATGCCGTCACCCCTTAACGGCAGATGTCGGACGTCTCTCTGACACGGAACCATGTCTCTCCTTTCTCGCTTGTTTTCAAAATGGCAGAAGTACAAAGTACTTAAGGGCGTGGGCCGTCTGTTCACGCCTGACCTTTTCATCATGGGTCCAGGCGAGGGGATAGGAGCGATGGGCCTTACACATGAATCCGTAGGATCTGCCGGAGTGGGAGGAAGTCGTTTCGAAACAGTCGTCTAAACGGTTGCCTTCGGTTTGCACAATCATTTTCTTGCGGTTGTCCAAGCGCACGATAATGAAAGGTAAACACATATAACGGGATTTTAAATGAGAGCTCAAGAATCGAGAAATAGAAGAGTCAAAATCGACGAATAAGCTTGTAGAAATCAGCGAGTTTCTTTGACCAGTGTCAAAAAAAAAAAAACGAAAGATATTTGATAAATTCAACGAGGAAAGAAAGCTTGAAGAATCGTGATTATTCGCGATTGACGATCCAAATATTATTCATTTATGCAATGTCGGGGAAACGAAAAAAGCTCCCGCGGGAAACAAAATCATCCGTGACAATATCGGCTATCGGCGATGGATCAAAGTAAAATATTAACTTCGAATCAAATCGGTCGATTGGGGAAAATTTGTAAACAAGAAAATTTTTATGTATTACGCGACGAAATCGCACGTCAAACAATAGAATGCGGCTCAAACAACACACGCGACACTAATTTAATCCCTCTAATCGATCCGACCGTGCAGCCGCACGTGGACTATTATTTTCGAGGGAAAACGCGCTTCGAAAACGCGCGCGCAGCAACACTATCGAAAACCAATAATCAACCAATAATCAACGACAAATGTTGCCGAACACCCACTGCTACGTCGCGTTGTATCGATCCCCTCGCCCTCGCTTAGTCCGATCTTCCAGCGATGTAGTTTACACTCGGCCTCGATTAGATTACACGGGACAGAGCAACAGGCAGATGTGGTATTAATCCCCGACGCAATTTATCGCGCTCGCGCTGCCTGAAAGAGTAATTCGATATCGTCGACGGCGGACATCGCGCGCTCGCACCTTGGTGTTCCGTTCCCTACGAATTCGCTATTCGTTGATGATTTATGAGAAACTAAATGATCGGCGATTATATCGCACCGATAAGAAATGTGAGAAATGTATACACGATGCCCTCTCGATCCGATATTGACCTTCGAGGGATAACGACGTGGGTACTTTGTCTCGGAAAAATGCGAACGCTCACATTCCTCGAGCCGTAATTATATTATAGATTGCCGATTAACGATTCCAGAGTTGCTACAGAAAGTGAATTTTAAAATTCCTGATTTTTCCAGGTTTTTCCAGATGAAAATGGAAAATTTTCCATGAGTAATATAAAATATGTAAATTTTTACATTTAGACTCAAGGATTGTAGGAAAAGCTAGTCTATATTATTAAAAATAATGGGAAAAAAGTTTAGTAGCATAGTACAATTTTAGATGCAAATTCAAGTCAGCAAAAAATAAATTAGTTTTGGAAAAAAAATGTAGTTATGATGAAAAAGAGGGATCAAATAAAAATACTGAATAAAATATAAATTTTTATTAAAATATTTTATTAAAATCGTTTACAGTGCGCTAATTTTGAACGTATTTGATTATAAACGTCAAATATAATATTTAAAAAATTATAATGATTATTTGGAATAGGAGCAGTTTCAGAGAATTGTGAGCAAATTTCGAAATTCCAGGCTTTTTATATTTTCCCCTGACTTTTCC
>Ga0157364_1005693_pt1 | contig 12723 bp, 3 predicted proteins | sample AttsexASBM2_FD_111476 | JGI IMG/M metagenome (GOLD analysis project Ga0157364, IMG submission 111476) | Fungus gardens microbial communities from leaf cutter ant in Ribeirão Preto, State of São Paulo, Brazil - Atta sexdens ASBM2 | ecosystem: Host-associated > Fungi > Mycelium > Unclassified ... | reverse complement strand
TTTTATGAATAAATTTAAAGTTTTCTATTTTCAAAATAAATATCCTTCCCAAATTGTATTATTTTTAAATAGCTCGTATCTCGTTTCCTTTATTACCTGAGATCGCACGTGGTCTAAAGGATTAAATCCTAGGATTAAGTTCCTTGACCCAAAAGTAGGGCCGCACTGTCCACCGGAACAGGTGTCATAGCGTCCTTTCAGGACGTTGATTTATATTCGGGACCATAAAAGGGACCATAAATGCATTCGATTCGCAGATGTTCGCTTCTGTACACCTGCGAGACTGACTGCCTCTTCTTCCCCACTCTCCATTTTTCCTCATTATCTCCTCAAATTTTCCAGGGTTTGGACGTAACATCTGTTTCGGTAAAATTTCGACATCGTCACCATTGGCGTCGTTGGCCATGAGAGAAAGAGAGAAAGATAGTTAGATAGATAAATAGAAATTTTATTAATATCCTAGAGCAAGCCCTTTAAGGATACAACCGGTAAGTATTATACAATACATAGAAGAAAAATTTTAAAAAAAACATTGCGTGACAATATTAAGATTGTGAAATCGAGAAATAGATAAAAGAAAATAATAAAAATAATTTAATGGTATATAAAAATGAACTTAAAGATACAGCAGAAGATATATATACAAAGGCATATACAAAGATAAAGCAGATCCTGCTGCAGGACGCTCCGCATATTAGATCAGGATCCATGCAAGAGAGAGAGAGAGAGAGAGAGAGAGAGAGAGAGAGAGAGAAATCGTGATCAGCGTCATAATATTGTCTCGTGCATGTCACTAGAATCTCGACGCTTTTAACGTCCAATTATTAATCCCCGAAATTATTTCGCGTTCCACTCGCACTCTTAGCTTCCGCAATGAAGGACGGAATATTTATGAGGCAACGAGAGCGGCCGATCCTACCGATCCTACATACGTATTCTTAACAGCACCTTTTTTTTGTATTTAGTAATTTAGACTCGCACTAATATCGCGAACATATACACACACACTTACCTACATCGCAACATTCATATCATTTGCTCAGTTAATTATTAAGTACCGGATAATTCTTATAACTTAGAAATGTAAAATTCTAGTATAATATTGTTAAACAATTTGTTAACAACATAATTGATTTTTTTTATTTATAATAAATATAAATACACATATATATATATATATATACACACACACATATATGTATATATATATATATATATATATATATATATATATATATATATATATATATATGTCCAGTAGGAGCCCATTTAGTCCAGTTGGAGCCCATTTCATAAAACGCTCATTTTTGCTTATTTTACGAAAAAAATTAATTATTGCAAAATTACAAACAGTATTATAAAAATACTTATACTATCTGATAGAAAAGAAGACACTTTTTAATTTGTATTTATGTTCCTAAATTTCATTTTTACCTTTTGTTTAAGATATTGTCTAAAAACAAAGTGGTATGTCAGTATCGACGATTTTCCTCTATTTTTTGAGCATCTAAACAATACAATTTTTTTTCGCTTATTTTTTATATGATATATTTTCTAAAATTAATACACATCTTTTATATATATATATATATATATATATATATATATATATGTATAATAATTTTAAAAAACATGCAATCTATTTTATTTTTTATGAATAAATTGTTAATTATCCAGCAAAAATAATCGTCAATTAAATCGTCGAATCGACGTCAAATTGGTGTTGAAATTATTGTATCAATATCGATTCAACATTCAATTCGATGACTCATTCCTCGCTAGATAAAATTTAACTTTTTAAAAGTTTTTTTAAAAAAATATTTTCTCTGAATACTTTTTGCATTCACTGTATATGAGTCATAATTTAATATTAATATTTTTAATATAAAATGATCTCATACTCTTTTATTATAATTGAAAAAATAATATTACAATTGAAAAAAGGCAGTAATTAGGACAATTATCCTCTATACAACGCAAGACATGATCGGCACATGCCCTGGCGGAAAAAAAAATATTTATGAAAAACTACAGAAAAACTACATAAATTGAGATAAGATTTTTAATTTTTCGTAGATAGAGTAAGATTCTCGTTGGCAAAATCGCATTACTTTTCATTTAAGGCTCATAACTCAAAAATTAGGAAGAATATTCTTAAGTTTCTTGTAGTATAATAAACTGCACTTTTTTCTTTTCTAACCTTTTCATAATTTTTTTGCGCTATTATAACATTTGAAATGAAGATTTTTTTTCAGTATGATGTAATTTTGATAATGAGGAAATTCGTTGCCTAAATCGCACCATATCAATATTTCCATATCAATATTTAAAACATTTACTAATGTAAAAAATTTAAAAATTATATAAGAGGAAAAATTGTATTTTATTATTTATTATGCGTTTATTTATTATGTGTTGTTAAAACTTAAGAATATATTTTCCATAATTTCTGATAATTTCACATGATAATTTCAAAAAGTAATTTAAGGAGTTTCTGTGTGAAACAAAATCAACTTTGTTTAGAATATACATAATAATAAATGGAATAAAAATGAAATGGAAAAATTATTATATTAAGTCACGTGCAATTTAAGAAATTAGAGCATTTTTAAAACTTTTATTTATTTAATATGAAAAATGTAACGCAAACTTTAATCCCATTAATTTAATTTTAATAATATTTTAATCATGACAAATGATCGCAAGATTTAGGCTATTTAACTTATATTTTTTATAATTTTGCTACAAAATATGTTGAAAAACAGCAATGCTATCATGATTTTTTTTTAATTTAAATATGTTTAATGTAAATAATAACAATCCTATTGCGCTTCATGTCACGAGTATGTGACATGATGGAATAACGTTGCAATACCATATCAATTCTTAAATAATCCGTAAGAAAGTATATAAATGCAATAATTAAATTTTTAAGCGAGGTAGTATGATTTAGGAGCCAGTGCAATTTCGGCAACTTTACTTTATTCAGAGTGGAATGTAGAAAGCGATGAATTTCTTGATTTTTCAAACAAACAATCATGCCTCTCTATGTCCCACTACAAATATCTATGAAAAAACTAAGACTTCTTAAAATCTTGTCTCAATCTATGTAATTTTTCGCAAAAATTTTTTCGCCAAGTTCAATCTATTCATATTATGTCTATGAAAGATATACTAAATAGATATAGAATATTGGAATAAGAAATATGTACATGCAGATAAAATAAATCTGAAATCATAATATTGTCAATGGGGCTTTTAGTATTTATTACAGACATGTAGTACAAGTAGACAGCATGCGGTACGGAGATCGGAATGTGCGAGAAGAAGAGAATGCAATGGAATTTTTCTTTCTGTCTCTTCATAGACACCCCTTCCCTCCCCCCCCTCCCCCCGCCTCACTTTCTTTTGCCAGAAAGAAGAAAATTCCTTTCTCGCACGCGTTTCTCGGAATGGCAAAACCTTTATCGGCATGCTCGGTCTATATTAGATATAAAAAGGTATACAAAATAAAACGTTAAAATAAGAGATGCAGGTAATATATCATGATAATGCCAGATGTCAATGGGGCCTATGTATTTACAGATTTATACTATAGATGTCTGTATGATATTCGGAAAATGATATTCGTGTCCATTAAGGAGGTCTGACTCGAAGCTTTTGATCGGTCGCAGTCCCGTCTCTTCGTCTCTTCCCACACTATTAGACTCATCAGTAAGGCGACGTAGTGTGGGCTGCCTTAAACGCCTAGGATAAATTTTAGATTGACGTTCTATTTAAAGGAAATTTGCGCGGCTAAGGTGCTCGCTCTGAGCGAATTTCGTTGGACCTCTGATGGTGAGTCGCAACAATAAAATGGAAGATTTATTTGTATTTCTTCTCGTCCCTTCGTCCCTTTCTATTCTCACTGAAGTGGGTCTCAGTTACCACAGCCTGAATAAGCGAAAAGAATAAAGTCAGCCTTAACAGGAAAAAGTGGAAAGCGCGTGTAGAGAAAAAAATGGAAGATTTAATTATATACTATTGACATAGTATAGACCGAACATGCGGTTCGAAACATGACAAAAAGAAAGGAATATAATTAAATTTTCCATTTTTTTAATTGTAACTGAGGCTCTTTAGTGAGAATAGAAATTTTAATGAGAATAGAAATTCGAAGGGATGAAAAGAAAAAGATTCGTTCATTTTCAATAAACGTTTCAAGCTTCTTTTGACGTTGCTAAGCCGTCCAACTATTCGTTTGACCACCAGCGATCACTCGACTTCAAAATATTATTGATTTATTTTACCAAAGCCTATAATTTCTTTAGTTTTCTTTGACATGTTCAAGTATAACCATAAAAAATTTTCTAACTATAAAGAATGTTGTGACTATAAAGAAAAAAAACGTCTTTCAAGTACAATCATAAAAAATTTTGAGGCCACAAAGAAATCATTTGACCTTTTTTCCAATGTATCTTATATCTATCAGACGATGACTTTTAGGATATAATCAAAAGATCATTAAGAATTTTATGATCATAAAGACTTAAGATCCAATTGACATCTGATGATCTGAATGATTTATTACTTGTGTCTCTTATTTCGACATCCCATTGTGCTCCAAACTCCACTCGAGGACAACTACAATGGGGAATCGTGCACTGTGGCTGATAATGGACAATGTGCTTTGAATACGAACGTACGGTATACAGTGGATTTTAACAATTTGCATAACTGGGACATATGACCCGTACGAATAGAACGCGCGATAATTCACACGTCACACCTTATTTTGCGAAACAAAAGGAAATTTTAGCAAAACTCATTAACCTAAAATCATAGCGTACTTTATCGCAGTTTCACATTTGTAATTTTTTTCGGAAAGAAAAGGAAAAATCAAAAATTGTACTACACTTGTATCTTGCTTGAGCTAATTTATATTGCATGAATGACAAATACATAGCCACAAGGTGTACAATATTCTTTTTTCTTTGTCATTCTTGAAAAATTTACGTTTCCGGGTAACCTCATTTTTCTCAGTGGCTGTTCAATTATCGTTATATAAAAAAGAAAATTACAGGCCAATAATATATTAATATAACAACGACAAGAATAATAGTAATAACAATGTAACAGCGCATTTGGCAATTGTTATCGTTACGGTTATTGTTGTTGCTTGCCCGAAAATTTCCCTGACGACTATTCATTCGCGTACCGCACGTGCATGATGCCGTATGCAACTACACGAATAAACAATGCGCTAGCCAGACGGATAATATCGAAATTGACGAGCCCGTTTGTACGAGCGACGATCGATCGCTCAGGTACGCGTGCGAATCAGACAAATCCTCGATAGGGAGGAAAAAAGGGGAGGAGAGCAGGTACGTAACGCTTCGCGAATAATTCCCACCGTGACTTATCGCTGTTATCTGCACGGTTATTCATACTCGCCACGATGGAATTGATCGGCGTCGGTCAAGAGTGCACGGTGAAACCAGTACGATTATTGAGGATAAAAAGGAAGAGAGAGAGAGAGAGAGAGAGAGAGAGAGAGAGAGAGAAAGGAGCGGGAAAAAAGAAAAAGAATAAATTCCTCGCGTTCCGGATTCATGTCGTGAAACGAGGAAATTGCAACAAGCATGCGCGCGCGGTAGGTAATAGAAGATAATGGATAATAATCTAATATAGCGCTCCGAAGTTTCGCGCGCGTGCAATCGTTGCATCCCCTCCCGGAACTTTCGAGTACTCTTTCGAGCAGCCGGACAGTGCTCGAAATCCCAGAGTGTTTGCCACCCTCTCCACCCATCCTTTCGATTCGTCGGGGATTTTATTCCGGCGGGAGCGTTTCACGTTAAACGCTCGCGAGTTAACGATTTGCGCGCGCCGCTTTTTTCCGGCAATGGATTCGCGATAAAATGGGATGTTAATTACTTCGTATTTCTCTCTCTTTTTCTCTTTCTTTTTTTTTCTTTTTTACCGTGGTTTTTTTTTTCGTCAGCCGGCCGACCGGTTGCGCGGATTAAACACCACCGTCGACACAGCTCGGCGCTGGAAGGATTTCCTTTTAATCTTCATACGCGCGAGCGACACGTTGCAAAAATGCGACAACGGCGTTTTGTTTCAAAGGGGATTTATTAACTTTTATTTAGAAGAAAAACGGTCGATTTCCCTACTGTGCATTGATAGTTTTGATTATCAATGTATGTCTCTGAACTTTTTCCATACGGATATTTGAGAGACATTTGTATCATAAAAAAGCTGCGGCAGCATGAATGGTAATAGATTTATTATCATTTATCTTAGCAGCCATACGTGTAAAATATACAATTAAATATTCGGAAAAGAGGCGTAAAAGACTGATTTTTAATTATAAATTAATAATTTAATAAATTAATAATTTAATAATTTAACTTATGAATAATTAAATGAACAATTAAATTATTTAAAACAGTTATCCGCTTAATTAAGTACTGACGAAGTCGTGCACACATTACGATAGAATTATATTTTAATTTTATAGAAATACATTAACTGTATCTAATTATACAGCTAGTATACTGTAGATACTATATTCCAGCTTCATTTTAATTTTAAGTACATAAAACAGTTCTCACCCAAATTTATGGAATTCGGAAAATGTAAGCGGATTTACGAAAATTTGTTCTAAAGAAATCAAGTTGTTTCAATTAATTATTCACTAATGCGTCTACCGTTCTGTTCGTTGTTGCATAATTTTCTACTCGCTGACAAAGGAAATGATTAATGTGTCAGCATGGCATCTGCAACAAGCTATAACATGCTGCACAATGCACGACTAAATACAGTATCTGTCATATTTGCTTTGCACATGTGGATTTCAATTTTGTCTGCTTATTTACTTTCGCTTCGACAATGTTTACGTTCACGTCGAATCGGCTGTGATGCCGAAACTGTCGTCCCGTCATCATAAATACGCGCGAGAAGAAACGCGACGTTCCAAGTTCGAAATGTTCGAAATCTGACAAGGACGAATAGCTGGTACGTGGCAGATTGCCATGCCATAAGCATGAACGATCGTCGCCGACTAAAACGTATCGCTTCTGGAATTTACGTTATTTTCCCCGTAAACCCATATTCGTTCCTTGTCGCGCGCGGTCGCTATACTTATAACGTCCGATAATTTTCATCCCGCGCGGCTACGAAAACAATTTGTGGCGCGTACAAAAAGCTTCTCTTACCATCCGCTCGACAGTGCGAAAAACGCTCATTTATAGATGCAACGCGAATTTATGAATCTTTCACGCAGAGGAGCGCGAACGGATTCACCAATGCCAAGGTGCATCTGACAGTAAAAATTCGGGACATTCCCTTCTCGGGTCGCGCTGTAACGTTTTGGCGAGCCAGAGAAATATGTAGATATTGCAGTTGCAACGGGAAAATTGCCATATCAGTTACGAGTGGCAAATTGTGATAAATTCTCGGCGATCCGATGTTAAATTGCGTGCGTGCGTTCTATCTGAAAATACCGGAACATTATTCCTTCCGGTATTTTCGTTTTGTCTTTATTTCTACTTTTTTTAAATTTCACGGTCTGCAGATATTTGCTGATCCTAAAAGCATTCCTAGCATCCCGACATATAATACGAGAACGCGAAGTTAATCTCGTGGAAAATTATGTAAACGGTTTGAGGGATATCTGAAACGTGGTTTCACAATTCATGCAAATCCATCAAACGTCGCACTACGCGTGTTCGCGCAAGGTGCGCACGATCCCCGAGGGGGAAGAGAAAGGGGAGGGGAAAGGGAAGGAAGAGAAATCTTCCACGATTTCTGTCGACGCGTGCTTCACGCGGGTGGATTTTGCGAGTGAGACGTTTGCGAAAAGCGGTAAATCATGCGTGCGTGCGTGCGTGCGTGCGTGCGTGTATGCCAGGGACGTGATTTAACAGCCCCGACAATAGCGCGCGTTTCTTCCGGCCCATATAAGGCTGATGAGGCACCGTACGACACCGTACAAGATCGCGGTGCTCGGGCACGACCCCCCATTACGTTACGCGAAGCAATATGTCAGCGTATATGCGCGCGTTACGTGATACGACGATAATACGCTTTCTACCTCGCTTTCACCTTTCTTCGCCTGCGCGAAATCCCCGGCTTACTACCCCGACGACTTACGGGAACGTGAGTTTATGAACTGCGTAAGTAGCGTATACACGGAACAAAACGCGAGCGGACCGCTCCTTGCGCTATAAATCAAGTTACAGATGGGGGCGTAAGCAGCCACCGGTAACGCAAAACCGATAAAGTGCGAGCTGACTCCGATACTGATGGAAAGATGGGAACAAGATCGTCCCCGGTGATTTCAGAAAATACAAGATTAATTTCGCCCGATCTATCTTCGTTTCAGATTAAGGAAACCACAGATTAAGGAAATATATATATATATATATATATCGGATTTCTCTCTTTTTTACAAAATTAATTAATTCTTTTTATCGATATAAAATATTGAATCTCTTTATATAATTATATATTGTGGTATAATAAGTTAAAAAATATAATTAATTATTTATAATTGAATTGCGATGATCATTTCTTATATTTAAAAATATTTTTCTGATATTTAAAGAATTTAGTTATTAAAAATCACATGTGTGTTCGATGTTTAATTATCTTTAATCTGATTAAGTTTTTTTCTGAATCCTGATTAATCTTTTCCAATAACGTACAATATATATATATATATATATATATATATATTCTATTTTCTTTTCTTCATTTATTTATATCTTCTTTTTATATTGCTAGCCTTGCAGCTATTATACCGTAATCAGCTTCTCTACATTTTAACTTTTACCAATTTTTTAACGATATTTAGTACAATCTATATTGACCAGGTTAATGGGTTCGCAGTAAAAATTACATTGGTCGTAAGTTTCACGTTATAGTTAATCTATTTGAATTTTTTAGTGATCACAGTACAATATCCAATATCTCTTTATTGCCCAATATCCTTCTCCGTTTTTCTTCCGCATTTTGTAAGATAAACCTCCGCTTTTATATCCACGGATCGAAGCGAAAAATCAGTGATAAAAATAATTATTCTCTTCTCCGTTTTTATTCTTCATATTTATATCTAAAGTAAACTTATTCTTTCACATATCTACTAGTTGAAGCGGGAAATTGATAATAAAAATAATAGAACGAAAAGAGAATCCTTTTTACTTACATGTGTATGTATATGTATATATACGTGTATACGCGCAGGTATATTTGTTGATTATATATGTGTGTGTGTGTGTGTGGGTGTGTGTATTAAGTTGTCGGAAAGTTCGTTTCAAAATTTCTTCGTAAGTTCAGAACGCAATATTTTCTTCAGAATAATTTTATTGAAGCAAATATGTTCTGTTTTATTCAATGACCTTAGCTTTCAGGTAGCTTTGCCCTTGCTCCAAAATAAAAGGTACTTATTGGCGCAAAATTGATCGAGGTGAATTTTTATGGCTTTCAAAAATTCGATTTTTTTATTTCGAAGAAAATTTTTTAAGGAAAGAAATAGATAATAGTCAGATGGAACAATATTAGGAGAATATGGGGGATGAGGAAGAATATCCCAGTCAAAGGCCAGCAACCTTCTACGGATGAACATTGTGATATGAAGTCTGTCATTATCGTGGTGAAAGATAACTTTACATCTACTGATCAATGCAGAACGTTTCTATGCAATGGCACAGCAAGTACAGAGTGTGTCACCAAAATCTAGACAAATCGAACAATTTCTTTAAACAAAATGTTTTTAATGAAAAATTAAATATTATAAAAAAATCCTTTTACATGACACTTGGGAGATCTCTGTAAAGCATAATTATTCGATATATCCCCCATTAACTTGAATGACGGTCTCTATTCTCGATCTGAAGCGTTCGCACGCACACTGTAATGTAGCGCTGTTCATGCCGATGAATGCTGCTTCAATAGCGGTCCTTAATGACGTCACATTGGGATGCCCTTGTGAGAGACTTGTTTGACCCTTTCAAATACGCTCCATACGTAATAGTCCAAGGGATTTAAATCTGGGTTGGAAGGCCAGAATGAAAACCGAGGCTAGCAACCGAGGCTCACTTGTCCTGGCAGCCTCAGAGAGCATCTCTTCCTCTGCAATTCGATGCATTGTTGGCTCGCTTACACCAACAATCGATGCTAATTTTCGCAACGATGGCCCTGGATCCTGGATGGCCTGGAAATCAGCGCTTGAGCCCTTTTAAGAGGGGGGGTCCTCGCGTTCTTTCGCGTAGTTCTTCCTCGCTGGCATTCTGGAAGAATGCCTTTGTTCAAAAACCATATATTTTGTCACGGTTGATCTCTATTCAAAGAACCGAGTTACTTTCGAAATGAGCGTCCAGCGCGAAGGCCTTCGATGATCGCGGCTTTTCGATTATACTACGCATTTGGTTTCAACATCGCGGCCGTTTTAAAAACTGTTTAGGGCTGGGTAAAAGGTCTTAGAAATTCTTAGTTTTTCATAGATATTCGTAATGGGACGAATAGAGTAGCGTTGTTTGTTTGAAAAACCAAGAAATCTTTCGTCCTCAACAATATCACTCTACGTTCGCTATAAATATCTACGAAAAACTATGGATTTCTGAGACAAACAAACCTCTATGTCCCATTATGAAAAATTAAGAATTTCTAAGATCTTGTCTCAATCTATATAGTTTTTCTGTATTTTTTGTAAAAATTTTTTTTTCACTAGGGCAGGAAAAACCATTTTGCATTTGAAAACTACTTAAAATACTTATTTATTCATTTTACATTTAAAATGAATTTGAAAAATCTATTTTGCATTTTGCATTTTAAATACACTTTTTAAAAGTATTTTACAATTAGTATTTTAAATGAAATTTTTACAAAGGAAAGGCATTTTACCAGTTCTGCTGTTTAATAAAAGCATCAGGTTTTCTTGGACGCCAACAACAATCTTTGGCGGAGGCACAATATAGCGGAAAATTTAAATTGAAATTTATCTGAATTTTGGTGACGCATCCTATATATATATATATATATATATGTATGCGTGTGTGAGTGAACATCTAACGAAATCTGTAAGCTTTGAACATAAGTATTATATTTAAGTTATTCATATAATAATACAAAAAGATAAATGACTAAACAACGAAGTTGGAATTTATGTTCTTATGAAGACGGAGTTTATCTAGATTTTATTAAGTACAACATTGGAGAAAGAGGAAGAGAGAGACAGAGATAGAGACAGCCAGAGAGAGAGAGAGAGAGAGAGAGAAAGAGAGAAAGAGAAGGAGAAATCCATTTGCGTAATGTCCGAAATAAATGAGGTAATATTTGAATTGGATAAAAGATGAGCAATCTGAATACAAAGATTAATTAGTTTCTATGCTGATATAACAAAAAAAAATACATCCATTGCAACTATAACATATCTGGCAAAATTAAACTTCGTTTATTATTTTCGTATACAAAAATATAAATCTGTTATTATGTAATTTTAGCGGAATCATATCGCTTATGTAACTTTCATGTGTCTCTTGCACGCGCATCCTGATAAGCAAAAATATCTCGATATAAAGCGGGTGTTAGCATTGTCGCGTGTAGAAAATACCTTCGCTCTTCTCACGAGAGACACGTCGTAGTTATATCGTAATTATATCACGGCTGCAAAGTCAACGTTCAAAAGATGTACTCGTTTCCCATGCGTACTTGACATGATAATGCAGCGCAAGTCCCGTCAGCCCGTAACGACGTGAAGGCGACGCGTTCTTGATTCTCGTCAAGCGACATGCTTGCCAGGTGCTTGTAACGAATACTTCCGCGTTACGTTACGACAAAGTTGTTCTATGTGCATAGTTGTCCCACACAGGCTTGTATGTCACGAGACGTGTTGCAGAAAATCGAGCCGATGGTGATGGAACAATGTATACATGCATATATGTTACAATGTGATTATATTCAGATTATGGTATTGATATTGTATTGTAAATTAATATTTCAATATAGATACGAGAGAAAGTTTCAGCGAGAAATCTATTTACAATTTGTCAATTTTATAAATTTTAATTTTAATTTTAATTTTAATTATAAAATCTTAAAGATTTAGCTGATTACTTACGAAATCAAAGTCAAATCAAGGTCAACGCGGGCTTAACCTGAGAGTGATCGCGTACCGGTCATTTTGCCGTACTCTTTCGTACTTTTCTATTTATATCTTTCAATTTATTAGTACTATTATATTTTTATCTTTACGTAAATGTTTGTTAATGTTTTTTCGTATAGTATGCAAAATAGATGACGTAAACACACTAATATCTAATAAAATTTGATATGTAATGGTCGGTCTATAAGACTATAGCGCGCGCACTTACATCAGTATTTGTCGTTTCCGTCAGTCTCTGCCATTATTATATATTTTTATAAATAAAAAATAAAATTATTATAATTTTCTTATTATTTCATTACATATCAATAATTTTAACAAATAAGAAAAGATAAAATTAAAATAAAGAAAGAAATATATCATATAAGTACAATTATTTCCAATAAGTATTACGTTTCTTTGTTTTTAATTGATTAATATAAAACATTATCAGAACGTTTTCTTATTAATTATTACTTATAATAATTATAATCATATATATGTATTCTAGTTATAATACACATATATATATATATATATATATATATATATATATATATGAGAAAATATATTTTGTTCAAAATAGTAAAAACGCG
>Ga0157364_1005692_pt1 | contig 12724 bp, 5 predicted proteins | sample AttsexASBM2_FD_111476 | JGI IMG/M metagenome (GOLD analysis project Ga0157364, IMG submission 111476) | Fungus gardens microbial communities from leaf cutter ant in Ribeirão Preto, State of São Paulo, Brazil - Atta sexdens ASBM2 | ecosystem: Host-associated > Fungi > Mycelium > Unclassified ... | reverse complement strand
TGACTATTTGATTCGTCATTTTGATATGTCAATTTTCAGATATCCTAAATCAGATATCCTTGCATCGAAAGAACGATTCTTTGTGAAGTCTAAAAATTAGCCAAATATAAATTTGAAAATAACTTTATTTTCACATCAAAATAATTATGTAGAAAATTCAAGTATCATGAGCAATGCTGTAAAAAGTTTTGATATTCGTAACAATCAGCTCCCACATCATTATTTTAACAATGCAACAAAATTATTTTCAGGTCTGCATTTAGTTAAATTTTTAAATACTTCAAAAAAATCGTTCTTTCCTTGTAAATTTTCAAAATTTTTCTTTCTCATTATATTTTATCTAAATTAATTTTTAATACTATCACATAATGTTTATTGTAGATTTATTTAAACAGTTAAAAAAAGTATTGTTTACAATTACTTACAATATAAGAAACGTATTAATTTATGGATTATCAATGACTTGATTGACCACTTTGTATGCCATTATATAAGTGACCATCATCTAAGTTGCAATAGCACAACTTAATTTAAATAATGATAATATAGTCATAACTTTTAACGTCAATAATTTCCCATAATCAATGATGAGATGCGCGCCTGAGTATCGCAAGTACGTAGATAATATTGATAGAAAAATTCTAATTCCGTCTAGACAGACAAAAGTATTATGTGAGCGACACATCCGCGCAATGGTAACGATTCATTCAGTCGAACAAACGCAGCCCATTCGTTCTTCAACATGATTGTCCAATTGAGACTGATGCGATTTAACTCGACATTGAGTGCTTTCCATTTGATGACACATAAGTCGACACAAGTCGCCACAAGCATCGCTTTATCTTTCTTGATATTCAGAGAATAACAAGGTAGAACGACACTTATATTGACTTGTGACGATTTGTATTATCAAATAGAAAACACCCATTGTTTGTTCTTACAGTGTGCGGACGAAGAATGTTTACCTGAAGCCCAAGATCGTCGGCAGTGAGCAAAGTTCCTTTGAAAAATGACAGGTGAAATTGAGGAAGCGCACATACAAAACAATTAGAATTAGTTTCTTTACACATTTCATAATTTCTTTGGAATCGCACTTCAAAGAGTGAAAATTGAGTCAGTCTTGAAAAAGCGTCTCAATTTTCAATCTTTAAGAGTGAGATTTTACTCTTCATAGTCAGACTCACTCTAAAAATTTTAGAGAGCAGATATATAACTGCGTAACATTTTGCTATGTTATGTTATTTATAGATTTTACTTTAACATTAATGCATTAACGTAAATCACAAATCTGATAATTTGAAAAAAATGGTATTAAGTTCGTAATTTCAAGAAATCAACTAAAAAAGAAATTCAATAAAATTTAATCTTTCTGAGATCATTACAAATTAAAATTCAATCCATCGTCTGTCGCACGATGACAATTGCAATAATAGATTATTTTACATATTATGCAGAAAAAGATGTAATCGCGATAATGACTTTTTCACGTCAACAACACTTATTTTATTACATACTAAAGATAATGCGTAGATCGATCGACCCACAACGCGACGTACGATTGATTTTCTCATGTGATAGATTTCCTTGCAGATCTTATTAAGTCAATGGCAATTGCCATCGCAGACATATAAACAAAATTGCGGCGCAGCATTGTTGAACGAGAACTGAGCTGTTACCGCGGCGTACTGCATCGCAAGGTAAGTGTTTGCCATGGCTACGACATAATCAAGTTTACTCTCGCTCGCACAATCATTTCATCATGCTATCCACGGCGTTCTTTAATGTTGCACGTAAAGTTTCCTCGCGATAGCACTCGCTTATAACGTCTCCGCGCAATGAAAAGAAATTGTCTCGGCTTGTATAAACATTTTCTCATCTGATATATTTGAGAAGCGCGAGGATTATATGTATTGTCATCCTAAAGCAGAACATCATCAAAAATGTTCTTTTAAAGAGAATCAGAATTCCGTAATATTTTTCTGGATTTTATTATTCACGGCGTCTGATCTTTTTTCACAATTTTTGTCTTCACATTGTCATCGCGTTTCAATCTCTTTTTAGAATCCTTTTTAATTTTTCAACGCTGAATGAATTTCTTTTCTTATAGCAAGACATTATTATTTAAGCTGCAACAGAAGATTGCAAACAGCGTTTTGTTTCCAGACGGAATTTTCCAGCAAGTGAAGGCATTGATATATATTTTGCAGCGTACCGTCTAGCTATTATTAAGAATCGGCGAGTACGATTTGGCGAATGAAGATGAGAATGAATGAAGATATGAATATCAGAGAGAAGAGTGCAAATTGTGGCGAGCCATCCACAATTCGACGCGCGTACTTTCGAGTACGATCTCTGTTACAATTCTATGAGCCTGTTCTGCCATTCCAACCAAATGTTTTGCCGATCTGCCTGTCCAACGATGATGAAACCTATGTTGGTCATACTGCTTATGTTACTGGCTGGGGCAGACTTTACGGTATTAAAATGCATAATTAATTAAGTGAATCAATAATACAACTTGGAATTTATATCCTCATATTAATTATCCTCCGTCTGTAATCATATTTTACTGTTCTCGACTTTCAAAATATATAGAAAAATTCAAGCTTACTTTTTAATACTTCTATTATCAAATAATTTTTTAATAAGATATTTTAAAAAATTAGACTCAGAGTGTTAATATTTGATACATGTTAATTAGTAAAAAAAAATTGACTATCTTAGATGAAATACTTTTATTAAACAAGATAAATTATTGTAACTCATCACGCAGATGCCTAAAAATATAATTATCTACTTTTGCAGAGGGACCAGTGCTGTCCGTACTACTAGGAAGTTGCAGTACCGGTTATCAATAATACTGTATGTGAAGTGATGTACAAAAACACGGGTTACATTGAGCACATATACATTATCTGCGCTGGTTGGAGGAACGGCGAATTCGACTTTTGCGAGGTCAATTTTTGTTGATGATTTTAAACAAAAGAAAAAAGTCGTCATTCGTACTATTTCAATTTTTGCGAAATTGAAAATAACAATTAAAAAATATTATCCGTATAATTTACATCTTTCGATAATACATATAATTCTGATAATCATGTACGGCTATGTCGTAGTAAAAATATTTTTAAAAATCTTTAGAAAATTAAAATATCTATCTAGATAAGTTTCAGATGCCTTTCGAACATTATAATTGCTTAGAAATGAAATTAGTGATATAAAAATTTGTAGCAATAATATTCTGTAATATTATTGCTACAAGTTTTTATATCAATAATAAGTTTTTAAATAATTATATTACATGTTCCTTACAACAATTTAATACTAAAGTAGTTATTAATTATTTGGAGTATTAAAAGAACTACTGTACAGTAATTTTCGGTAATTAAATTGGTTTTCTGTGAGAATTCAAAAATTGTGTATAAGAATTATATGAAAGTTATTGATAAGATGTTTCAATCTTATAAATATATTTTTTAATATTTTTATTATGATTCAATAATGTATGAGATGTACACGTATTATCAAAAGATAGATTTCTTAATATTCTAACTTTTACTTTTTTAGGATGATAGCGGCGATCCGATGGTCATCCAAAAAGAGCGAAACAAGCGATGGATTCTTGAAATCGTTAGTTAAGGAAAAAGTTGCGTGCATATTTAACCCGGCGTTTACACGTATCTCGAAATTTCGCGACTGGATCAATCAGCTCCTGCGGTTCTGAACGTCTTGGAAAGCGTGATCCGCGCTTGAAATTCGCGCATTTGCATCGCGTCGACTCCTACGGATGTTTGTCGATCGCCAAGCGGACGAATGGCACCATCTGTCGGAGATGTGAGCCAAGTGCAATTTATAGGAAAAATCTAAGAGATTCCAGCACAGGAATTCAGAGAGATTTGTATGCGTGTTGCAAATTTGGACGACATGTGGAGCCACTGATCAATTTTCCTGTAAAGCTGTAACATATGCATGTACACGCGATTTCCCGGGAAAATACGTTACGACACAAAGAGTACAATCGATACGATTTGCGTATCAAAGATATTATGGATTTATTAATAATAAGAACACCAGAATTTGTGACAAAGATCAAAATTTTTTCCGAAGAAATTAATATTGTACAGTATCTATAGATATCTAAAAGGACAATTTATTTTAAAAAAGGAGTCCAAGTTGGACTCCTTTATCTAGAATCGATTTAAAATAGTTAATTCCACGATATGGAATTACTTTTTTAAAATAAATTGTTCTTTTAGATATCTATAGATGTACAACATTAATTTCTTAAGTTTTCTCCTTCTACCAACCATGTATTTATTTCTAATGTGTTCAGTTTGCAAAGATTGATTTAAATAAAGCTTATAAAAATTCACGTGACTGGTAATTAATAAATTTACAAAAGAAATATTGATTCCGTTATTAATTTAATAATAGAAAATAATTTTTTTATTGAACTCTTCCATTAATATATAATTAATATATAATTTAATCATTTCCGGGAATAATTTTCCTCTCTTTAATTTGAAATAAATTCAATTAAAGTAATGTGATCTAAAGTAATATTTAATTCAATATATAAAAATTATTTCTAGGCAATTTGACTTTCAGCTCGGAATTACTGTTCAATATTTAGAAAAATATTTGCAATTTAATGTTTCGCATATCTTCTAATTTACATTGAAAGCGATTAATCGTGAAGCTACTGTGATTCAGAATTTATATGTTTTCTAAATATTTGCATATAAAAATATAATAGAATAAGCTTTTGAATCACAGTGTGCGCAAAAATTGTTTATGTAAATGTTGTTACGGGGCATAACATTTTATCGTCAACAAATATTTTAGCGAAAATACAATCAATGAATATAATTTATAAAAACCCATATTTTTTATGAGTTTTCCAATTTTTGCTTATCAGTAAATAAACTATTAACTTTTTCATCAACTCTCTGAATATTTTTTAGATATAAAAATGACAAGATTTACATAGTCCATTCGTATACACAATATTTTATATAAATTTTTATTTACCTAAAAACTCAAATATATATATAACCGGGTAAATAAATATTCCAAAATCGCTAATTGAAAAAAAGACTGATTTTTAATTTTTCTGTGAAATTATATTTTATTATTTTATCAGTGATAAGGAGATTAGACTTTGTAATAAAAGATCAAAATTTTCGATTAATTTTGATTCCTTTATCTAGAATTGATTTAAAATAGTTACTAAAATAAAAAAATAAATTATTTAAAAAAAATAAATTATTTCTTTAATCTTTAATTGGTCACGTGGAATTGCGACGATTCCACGTTATTTTATTTAACGATGTATTTTCGTGCGACAAATTAAAGATTAAATATTTATAGAATAATTGGATAAAACGAATAATCAGTATGCGGAACGTGTTATCAATTGTTTATGAAAAGATTCGTTATCAATATTCGCAATAATCGAATTGCAATTGTAGTGTAATTTAATATTCCACACCGACGTCAATCATACACAGTTTCCCTCGTTATAAATTTACATAGTAATTTCCAGGGAATACCAATGGGAATTTCAGTGCATTCTTCAAAGCTCATGAATATCCAGTTATCCCGATTGATCTTGGGAAGGAACGAAGGGAAATTCTGCGCCTGGTTTCATAAATTCTATCTGTTTCTCTTCCTTTCTTTGCAGATATTTCACGTAGTTACTTTGTAGTTACTTGAATATAGTTTCAAATGAAAATGAATTGATGGTGTGCTAAAAACGTGCTCATTAATTTCAATGGCTGATTTGTCAGCCAACAAGCAACTCATTTATACATACATTTTAAACTAAAGAATATATTTCATGTAAATTCAATCGAATTAAATTCAATCGAATTGAAAAAAATCAAAAAGACAAATTCATTTATAATATCGCGGAGATATATGTACCGAAATATTATTTAATGTAATTAATATTATTTAATTTAATTAATAAAAAAATTTATATCTATAGAAGCATAGATTATATTATATTGTATATATATATGTGTAAACAATGACGTAGGCGCGCGTATGCGTGTTTATTATAATTTAATCGCGCATGTATATTTTAGATGGCATTTATGAAGAGATATTCTGTACCCTGTTTTTGAACGACATTTGTCTTAGTTACTCAAAGAAACACTTCACACGATTGCATTGATAATGTAATGCAGTTGTATATCTGATTACTCGAAAAAAATGTCGATTTGCATTCTCATTCTCGCGCGAATATTTTTTGCTAATTAAAACCATCGACAAATGTCGCAGCTTACGGTAATATAATCGGAATAATGCGATTCCATTGTACATGCAAATATTTGGTATTGATCAGATTGTGGTGCGATACGTGCGGCAGGTTCTCATACCTACCCGCTTTTCATCTCACATCCGTCTTTTATGAGATAATTACTTATGAGATAATTAAAAAGCGACCGTTCGCAAACGCTATGCCAAACTGTGTCAATTATACCCCTACCTATTAATCCCCTTTTTTCTTTTTCCTTTGCTGTGTTTGTGTCGCGTGCATTATATCCCCTCTTGCGTCATTGCCAGTGCATCCCTGTCGCTGCATAGCGAACAATAGTGGGCGTTTGATATTTGCACGCTAAGGGAAGTTCGTGATTTCAAATATCGCCCACGCGTCACAGACGCCCACCCCCTTTCATTTGGCCAGCACGAACAGGGACAGACGAAGGGTGAAATTTTGCAAAATTGAGTTCGCTGCTTTAATGAACGTACTCAATAAACTCCTAACGAGGTGAAATCGCAATTCATCGTCATTCGACGTGGAACTTTAACATTGTTAAAATTTATATTACGAAAATAATAGGTATTCATTTATTCTCCCTCACATTGAGTGACACTTTTTGTTATTGGGTTCCTATAAAGCTTATTGAAACATATATATGTTTCAATAAACAGCTTGAAACTTTTAAATCGAAGAATAAGAACAATCAGAAACATCAAAGCCAGAAGTAAAATTTACAATTGAGATGAATTAAATTTATATCCATTCAATTTGTTTACATTATAAAAATGTATTAATGTGTAGGTAAATTCTGTACATATTAAAACATTATACAGATATTATGAAGCTTTGTCGAAACACATCTTAAAACTTTTTAATCGAAAGAAATTAACGAGAAAAATCCAAAAATCGAAGCGAGAATTAAAATTTACACTAGGATGAATTAAATTTATATTCAGTATTGATATACATCACAAACAGGATGTATGAATTTTGTATACATTCTATACAAAATTATTAAAAACATTATAGATATAGATATTATAAATGAGATAAAACTAGATCGAGCTACAAATAAATGCGCTCACTCAGAAGAGAGACATAACAGATTCGATTTACGCCTTTATTCGTAGTTCTCTTGGCGGCTATAAATTTTCCCGATGCTAACGCTGTCAATCGTTAAGGATCAAGTTCGGAAGGATCGGCTTTCCTTCTCGTGTGAAAGATATCGACCGATCAACCGTGAAGCTTCTCTCAGATACAGTTACAGTACAGGTACAGATATAGTAAAATTCGATGAGCTCGTTTCGGGACATCTATTCCGTTATCGTTGTTTCATCGAGACAAATATGTATATTTAACAAACATAGTTAATTATAATAGATTCCACGTATTCGACGATCGTTGATTGTCGTTATTGTGGTTCATGTATCACTGTCCGTATAGTTATATTGTTAAAGTTATATTGTTGATGTCAGATTAAATGCAGCAGAATAAATTCAAGTTTCTCGATTCATGAGATTCGTTCATGAAAACGCAAATATACGAGGGAAAATTTCGCGAAAATCTGTTCTAGGTACTTCATCTTTTGAAGTTAAAAACGAAGATAAAGACGAAAGTATAAAGAAATCTTATTTCCTTTTCTGTGTAATCATTTTCTTGTTGAGAGTGTATTTCAGAAAAATTAAAACGTAAAATGTATTTAAATCATCCTAGTGAATAAATGCAAGAAAATTCTTCACTCGCAAACAGAAATATGCGAAAATACATTATTTAAATGCATTCGTTTTTTCATTACGCAGAAATATCGTAGAAAGATGTCATAGAGAATTAAATTATAATTGCAAATTGATAAAAAAAGCTTGCTCTTTCAAGTAGACTTTATAAAGTAGACTAATAAAGTGTTAATTAGTTGCGAATTTAATAAAAAATTATCAGACAGAAATTGTAAAACAGTAAAATGCGCAGTATTTCTAATACACTTCATATATACTACTATGAAGAGACGTAAAACAACAAAGCGAACAAACAGTATTAAAGAGAATTGAGATTGAAAAGCTTATTGTTTTACTTAACACAAACAGAAGATAGAAAGAGAGAGAAAGGTTCCATTATAACTCTCAGGTTAGATAAAAAAGGTTCTTTCTATGTTATTTCTCTCACTATATTTGCCACAGTAATGAGATTGAGACAAATTTATGACCATAATCTATCCTTGCGTTTCTCTATGGAAAACTCAATTTATTTATAAATAGTCACAGATAAAATTTGTCGCCTCTGTTAACTAATATTCTTATTCACAGAAAAATTGCCGATAAGAATATTTTTCAGAATTTTTTCTATTTGTCTTTTTAATGTCTTTTTAATATCTTTTTAATGTGTTATAAATTATTAATTTAAATATTTGTTATTTAATATTATATTATTAATATTATAATTATTATAAATATTATAAATAATATATATAAATATTATAAATATTATAATAATATTATAAATATTATTATAAATATTATAAATATTATAAATATTATAATTATTATAAATATTATTATTAATATTATAATTATTAATATTATAATAATTTCTGTCAGTTTCTTTAAAATTTCTAATTAGAGCAAAATATAATAATATTTTATAATTTTAAAAGAAACGCAACTTTCGTTTTATTATGTGTATATTATGAGATCTACAAAAGAATAAATAATTGTGCTTTATATTCCCCTATCAAAAAGTATGAATTGGCCTAGAAAAGAAAAGAGAGAATCATGATTTTTAAATTATATTTAATGAGGTAAACACGACACAATCTTTGTGAGCGATTTATGCGGTAAATATAATTCTTTCGAAATGTGACTCTCTCTCTTTTCCTTCCTCGTGATTTCATTGGCACGCTGTGACTCGGACGCACGGCAAAATAAGCTTGTTAAAATAATGTTTGCGCTCGAAAGCGATTTATGTGAATAACTTTTTCTTGACACAATGCTATAATAAGATCCAACAACTCATGTTGCTCGAATCTGATGGACGTCAATTGATTCTATTGGATTTTTTTAGACGAGTTATGTACGTCTTACACTCGCGCGAAGAAAATATAAATTTCTAAACATTGCAGCATTGCTATAAGTTTTCTTTGATATTCAATTTTTTTACTCACGATGATGAGTGTTTCGCGTCTATCGATCTACATTTATTACTTTTCTCTCCACGCTCTCTTTTAAATCGAAGCTTCCGGATTTCATCAACTTGTCATTTCCGGTTCTACTATTATCAGTTCTACACGAAAAATAAATAAATTATTATAATTATATTGGATTAATTAAAATGACCACATCAGCTAAGTATGCCTTGAATCAACAATCCAATGGATATATATATATATAATTTCCTCGAGTCTAGATAAGAACTTGACATTGAAAAGTTGAAGAATAAATATCTAAAATTATAGGTCAATATGTCTGTAATAATTAAACTTGACATTAACAAACTTTCTTTAGAAGATAAGAATTATCTTTCATCTTACTAAATTATAATTCTTGAAAAGCTCTTGGAACTTATATTATCTTCACTCTCTGCTCCGTTAATTTTTAATTTTCAAGGCACTTTTTATATTTAGAATACATTAATATAACATTTTTCAAATTTGTGATAAAAGATAATTATAGTTGTAATTATATAAATTAAAGTCTTCTGATATGCAAAAAGAATATTAACATTAATTAATACATATTATTGTATTAATAATAAATATTATATATATAAAAAATATTTTGTATTTGTGTTAAAATCGATCTTTGTTAAAATTTTGTATTGAAGTTTTAACACATCCGAATGTTAATTTAACATAACATGATTATGTTATGTTAAATTTTATGTTATTTGAATATTTTGTTAAATTAATATTCAACATTTCTTTTCTTAATGTTAAGATAACACAATTTATGAGTAAGTAAACAAATAAAATAAAAATAATGTATTTTAGAACGTAAATTCTAAGATAAATGAATAAAATGTATTAATTTAACATGTTATAAGTAGATATTAGTTTTGCTGAAAAAATACGCTTTCGAAATTTGCTAACAAATTGTGTCAGTGTCATACTTTTTGTGTTAATTTTTTACATAATATTGCGTACACGATTTCCTAACATATTCATCTTATATTAAATGAACACAAAATTTTGAATGGACCATTCAGGACACGTGAAACATGTTTTTAATATAAATTATCCAATTGTGTACGGATTATACTTTTCGATATTCCAGAGTAAATTTACTGGTAAAATTTGTTCACAAATACTGTAATATAAATAAATTACACGAGCTTTCTACATATATTACCTTTTATACATTAATTATATATTAGCACACTACTGCATATATTAATATTAATACTGCATCATATGGATGAGGTCAAATAAAACTCGTCGGCAAAACTAAGTATAATTTCGCGTAATACAAAATCTCACTCGACACTCAATGATCGGAAAGTAATTATCTGGCACACACGAGAGCGAATGCGCGATTTTCTCCAATTATTATGGCCAATGCTAAACTACTGAAAATGTCACAGGCGTGACGGGCCCGGTGGATGGATGTTACTGGATCGGGTTAAGTGGCTTTGGAGAAAGCCAGCTACCTCCGCCTTTTCCTTATGCAGTCACGAAACCGCCGGCATACGTCTATGCTGCGTGTATCCGTCGGCAAATCGTCATGCCGACCTTCACCCGACGGTCGTGTCGCGATGCAAATCGACGAAGAATAATAACGTCGCGTTGTCGTAAGTCGAGAGATTTTCATTCCTCTAATCGGGCCAGCGAGTACCTAAGTCTGAGACATGGATTTACATTCGCAGGGATCTTGCCTCTCTCGCTTGCGTCTCGCAGCAGCGGATTTATCATGAGACGTACGTGAAAGTTGTATTCGAGCCTACCGATTCGCCGATTGATAGCGACGCGAGAACATCTCGATGATCGGAAAGTGCCGACAGTATTCAAACGTGGCATTAGAAATGTGTGTTTACATTGCTAACTCAGCTATCAAGAAGGAAGACTTCCTAATTTCTAATTTCCTTATTTTGCGATAACATAATTAATAAAATTAATAGAAAAAATATTGATCTTTTTTATTGTTCATCATTATAATGTTAATCTGTCTGTTAATTTGTCTGTTTTAATTGTTTATATAAAAGTATTGAAACTTTTAACATATATATTAACATATACATAAATTATATAGATTGAGAAAATGTTCTAGTTATATCAACAAGAAATATAAACAAAATGAATTCTGATCATATCAATCATAGCGTAATAAATTTCTGGTTATCTTAACTAGAATATTTGATAGATTTAATTATAAGTTTCTTATTGGTTGAATTTCGATTAATGCAACAAGACTTTTTTTCCATGTAACACTGATTTTATAGACAGTTTATATATCATTTTTTAAGTATTTTAAAGTGTAAAAAGACATATGCAAAAAAATCTGTAATTTATCATTGTAACATTGACGTGGTCCATGTTAACTATGACCTCGTAAATAGCAAGAATGCAGAAACAGGGGGGAAAATGTAAATTAAATGTTACAAAAATGAAAATTAGCTGCGTGGAAATAAAACAGTTAGGAATGGAACATTGAAATATAACAGAAAAGTACGTTGCCATGAATTTTTTTCAAGGACTTGAACAACAAATCGCAAATTAAAAGGAACTTCACTAATCGCGCAATCATGTTATTTACTCAAAAAGTGCTTCCTCGACAAGTGTTTTCCTCTGGTAATCACAAGGTTATACCTTATCATTGCTCGTCATACCGCTCTCAATTTCTCGTCAAACTAAAAAAAGACGACACGATTCAATTCTAATATGAGATCAAGACACCTGCATCTTTAAAGAAAAAAAATTCAAGAAACGCACATAATCATTTCACATAACATCTTTACTGATCTTCACCTGCATTTATTATATAAGTAATATATACTTTTCATATAAAAAGCAAATTGTTTACAAAATTAAAAAAATTATTGATAACATATTTTTACATTTAATGATTGAAAGTCAAATTAATTCTTATTGTTAATACAAAATTAGTGATGTTCGTATCTTGTAGATTTCTTTTCTTCGAAAAATTAAGCACAAGAGTAATTAATTATAATATTTATATATAATTGTTTTAAATACCCAACCTTATACTTTCTACAGATGTTAAAGTATGTGTAAGAATCCCTTAATAATTTTTGTATATTTATTAAAGTGATAAAAACCCAAGACACGAACGATGTGTGTAGTAAAGAATCGGGAAAATCATTGTATACTAAAGATTAAATTAACATATTAATACCAAAAAGATACGCGATTGTGAATAAGAAAAAGAAACTGTAAAATATTGTTAAATTCTATACACACTATAAATGTCCAAGGAATAAAGAATATTGAACGTGTAGATGGACGAAAATATG
>Ga0157364_1005691_pt1 | contig 12725 bp, 9 predicted proteins | sample AttsexASBM2_FD_111476 | JGI IMG/M metagenome (GOLD analysis project Ga0157364, IMG submission 111476) | Fungus gardens microbial communities from leaf cutter ant in Ribeirão Preto, State of São Paulo, Brazil - Atta sexdens ASBM2 | ecosystem: Host-associated > Fungi > Mycelium > Unclassified ... | reverse complement strand
TAAAAAATATTTTATATATATATATATATATATATATATATATATATATATATATATATATATATATATATAATTAATGACTTACGAAGATTCAAAATAAATATATAGTAGTAAAATCAAATCTTAATTCGACAAGAAAATGACTGGATTTACGGACTTCGTAATTAAGAGAAAGTTAAGCCGAAACGACATTTCCGAACGTTCCAAATTCGCAGAGTGGATTCCTGTCGATATCTCTTAATTCAGCTATTTGTTGTATCTGTTCATCGGATTCGTTCCATCGAATTAGAATTCAGGAACTTTGTCGGGAACTTAAATTAAAACACCGGTCGAGACAATGCGCGCTTTTCCATGAGAACGTCGCACGGAACTTTGGTCGAAGTATTATGAACGCATACTCTTATACTTTTCAAGACGACAACAAGGCGCAATAAGAGACTTGCAACGGCGATGTAGTTCACGGAAGTTACAGCTTAATCGAGCTCAACGGTTCCCGGCGCACCGTCTCCTACGCGGCCGATTCTATCAACGGTTTTAATGCGATCGGGACATCATAGTTAAAGCCATCCCTGTCGCTGCATCCCTTCCTGTAGCGACGTTATGCTCCGTGATCGCTGCACCAGCAGCAGTTACAATCCGTCCATAGGTTGGTAATCCAGTTACTTTTTCTCTCGGTCCATTAGTCTCTTTGCGAGATAGAAAGAGATCTATCGCAGGATTCTTTGGTGGATTTGAGGATTCACTGGCTCTCTTTCTCACCGAGAATTATCAAAGAAAATGCGATACCGACGAGAGATTCTGTGCGCTAAATCGAGCATGAGAGAGAGAGAGAGAGAAGTTGCTGCAAAATTCTCCATGTTGCTGAAAATGTGAAAATGCATGCGCGCACATTTATTATGCAGACGATTGTCGTGGATGCACCCCTCCTGAGGCAGCCGTTCATCTCTGGATCCACGCTGGCCGCGACGAATGTGTCGTCGCGAATTCAGGACTGGTGGGTCTTGGTGAAGGCTTGGGAGTCAGATCGAGATCTTTCTATGGTACACAGACCGTGGTTGCGTTATGGCAGTGGCAATGTTGTGAAAATTCACTAAGCAGAGCACCAAGCAGCGTGGTTCCGCCTCGATTGACGCTACTCGGCTTCCTCTTGCGACGCAATCGGAAATAATCTCCATCCGTTTGCCTGCGCATTACGATCTTTTTATGCATCGCATAACCGTTTAAAATATAAAATATACAAAAAAATATTTCAAAAGAGAAGAAGATATATTTGAGAAATGTAGATTATGTATACAGAGAGAATATCGTTATATGGAAAAAATGATTTTTTTGCTGAAACATTTCAAAATTTAGTTAACTGTAGATCTGAAAATAATTTTGTTGTATCATGAAAATAGTTACGTAGAATACTTAATCATTGACAATATTGCAAAAAAGCTTTAATATCACTAGCAATCAGTGAGTAGCCTGTATAAATTATTCTAATGGTCCAAACAGAATTATTTTTATGGTGATCTATAGAGGAGAAGATAGTATTGAAGCCCGATTGCATTTTATATTTTATACAATAATTTGATTAATAATCGATATTTAAATTTAAAACTTAACGCGATTCGTCAAAGTATTGTTCTATTGATTTCTAGAACTTAGAGTTACAAAGTGTATTACTTAGGACATTATTTATAAAAATGTGGTGACATTGTAGATCTGGTCAGAATTGAAGTACAAAATAAAACCCGGAATTTACTGCTGAATTCGAATAAACGTGGGATAAATGTGGAACTCTGAAGCGCAAGGAAAGCTGCGTCTCGACAGTCTCAAGTAATCGATGAATGACGGCTTGATAAGCCGAAATGAAGTTGACATCGACGAGAGAATACGAGGGAAGATCAGTGGAGCTTAGGCGAAATCACCGTTAATGGTGCGACCAAAGGATTTCCGCGGGGCTTTTTTACGAGTATTCGCGCTCAGTCAAGTCGAGATTCTTAGCTTTTCAAGGCAGACGCTGCTGCTTAGTTGCTTTTTTCTGCCACCATCCATCTTTCGTCGTCGGTCCGTGCGTTCTCTGTGTCTACTATCTTCTTAAGCCCAGTTCCGTCAGCGCGTTCGCCACATTTCTTAGTTAAACGATTTTTTTTTTTTTTGATCGGTCGCCGGGCCATTCTAACGACTACAAATGTTGACCTAATCTCCCCGCAATCTCGGATCGGCGCAATGATGATGAATTATTCAACAAAATTCCTCGCACCAATAGTTTTGATCAAGATCTGATGAATAATTTCTTGCGTTGCCAAGATATTCATAATTAAGCCCTCGTTATTGTCTTTATGAACATCAATTATCTTAAAATTAAACGTAGAAATTTTAAAGTCATTTTGATGTTATCATAACTGTTTGTTCTGTTTGAGATTAACGCATAATGCTTTTTAATTTTCCATTTATAATTTGAGTCTTTTTTGATAAATATCACTCTCAATTTTGTCAAACTTTTCCGAAAATAAAAAGAGTACGGTTTCAACGCTTAAAAATGTCTTCAATCAAAAATTAATTGGTAATGTAATATGGAGATGATTAAAATGCAATCCTGAATTTGTTCACATTTTTTGAAAATCTAGACTAGTAAAAAAAACGGATTGTAGACGGAGAATTAAATATACATTATAAATTATACGGTGTTTAGAAAGCAAACGCTTAAAAGATTGAAGAATATTATACATGTTGTAGTCTCTCATACTTTCAGCATCGTGCAACCAACCTGCTTCCGCAGTCATATTCCGCGAAAATGTAACGTCATGTAATATATTCTATTGAAGGTGATAGAACTTGGGTTTATATATTCTATCAACATGAATCGCATCAATGTAATTTCCAATATCGCGCAATGCTATCCGACGAAGCTTAAACATGTACATGGTAATTTAGGCGCATAGTAGCGCAATACCATATCGCGATACGAAGGGTGCATCAAGCACGAAGTCATACACAAGTAAATATGTACCTACTGATGTAGAGGCAGAACTAACAAGCAGTATCGATTAGTCTGCTGGTCTTTATATATATCGCGACGTCGCGTCGTCTTCGGTTGGAAATTAATTCCCTTAAATGCTATTGAGGAACGTTCTAACTGCAAAACTTTAGTTCAATCTTTTCAAGATCTTTTAATCATTTCTAGTTAATTAATGTATCGCAATTAAAATATAAATATTGATTTTGTTATCCTTAGTTTAGACCTCAGATCCTCAGAAAGACCGATAATGCATGCTCAGGAATATCGCAGGATTCGGTATAAACGCGGTTTGAAATTTCATCTCACGATGCAACAGTTCTTAACATCATCTGATTATCGCCATCGAAGGGCAAGACCCAAAACTTGTCGGGAATCAGGAAGTTGTGGTAAATCCGATAAACTTCTCCGATAAAATCTCGATGAAACTTTGAACTTCAGAGGCACAAACATCCGGAAACATATGTGTATTAACTGATGTAGAGAATATAGAGAATCAGGAAAACATTTAAACGACGTTGTAACGTGCTATAGGATATTTGTTATTGCTTAATTAAGTCAAGACTAATTTTTTCTTTCTACATTGGAAAATCTCTTGATATTCTTGAATGATATTGTAATTTATAATTGTGTACGAAAAGAAAAGTTTTACTAAAGTATAAATACAGCTAAATCTGTAAAAATAATTTTGTTAAACTCATAGAATCAAAATAATTATATATATTATATTATATACACTCAAGAAAATTGTTTAAGCTCTCGAAAAATTATACAGAACTTGAAAAAATTTTTGTTAAGGAAATATTAATCAAAGAATTCAGATCAAAGAATTTGCGTAATGATTTATGAACACCTATTATGAAATGTTAGGAAGGTCCAAGTTCGAATCCTAGTAAAGTTGGAGTAATATTTTCGCAATTATAAATTATTTACAGTTTTTTAAGATATTTACTGCATTATCAAATTGCTTATCAGTTTAATTTACGACATTACTATTCCAGTTCGGAATGCGATTGCGTTTCAAGACTGAAAATGATTTTGGTGCGCAGATTGCAGAACTGCATGTAACATATATTATTCACACCGAAATATTATTTAAACACTAACAATAAGATCCAGTTCCAGATTGATAAAGTTTTCATTACTCATGTTGTGTATTCATGGTGCAATCTTATAAGACACTTTATTACTTTACGTAATGAAATACAATTAATTCTTGTATGATATCGTACTTTTTAAAAATGATAAATAAATAATAAAAAAAAAATGATAAATACATAATTAGAGAGAGCTGATTGTTAGAATATCAAATCTTTTTGCAATATCATGCTTGAGTTCTCCTACATAATTATTTTAATGATCCAACAAAATTATCTTCAGATCTGTATCTAATAAATTTTTAGATGTTTCAATAAAATTGTTCTTCCCGTACCTATAAAATAAATATTTAGCGTTTCTTTGGTTCAAAAGATTTTTGGTATCCGCCAGCACCATCCGTATGCCGCCGGGAGTATTTCCGCTTTGTCGATCGTGTGGCATATTCCCGTGGAGTCTTCCAGGAAAGAAAGTTCCGAGTTTCTCAAGTATTTCGGTTTCGAAATCTCGAAAACTTCTCTTTCTCTCGCGCGTGAACTTATCTGTATTATTCGTGCCGAGAAGCCGGCAATGGTACACAGATAGCGAAAGTTTCAGCTTGCTCAACCGTTTCCTCGCGTTTCGGCACTTCCGGTCGTAACTAATAAAGCCGCAAATGTATACCTGATCTGTAACTCAGCACGAGGCGTATATCTATTAAAAAATGAAGAAAGGATGAACGAGAGATAAAGAGCAATAGCGCGGTAATCGCACACGGATTGCAAGTGCTATGGCAAAGGTAACGGGTGGTGCGCACGATGGCTGGCTCGGATTTTAAAGGGTGGGAAGGATACGATATTTCAGAGTGGCGACAAGGAGCAAGCCTGCTCGCCACTGGCAAATTAATTAAATTCCTACAAGCTGCCAGAGTAAGTCTAAGGGGCGTAAGGAGGGATGTACCCGAGGCCGTGCAAGCTAGATGGTCGGCGAAGCGCGAGCAAGGATCCCTGTGTTCCGCCCGTGGGAATATTGTAATTAAGATATGCACTTCTACCCTCCACTTTCCTCATGCCAGACCGCCCACGTGTAACCCCCCGTGGGGCCAGTGCCGTGCCATGATTTATGTTTCGCAAGACGCGTTGTCTGTCTCGACCGCGTCTAAATTGCATCCTATTATACAGAGACACCGCGCTCATTATTTCATTCTTCCGGTGCCGAATCCTGTGAATTATTATGGTATAATGAAATCCCAAATTCCCGCGGAATCTCGGAATCCCAAATTACGAGAGAATAGCAGCACGGGCCGTTCGCGATTTGGTCTGTAGGAAATGATTGGAGAACGGAAGAAGGGGATTTCGTGGTTTTCATTGCGGCGTGACAACCTGGATCAATCAATGTATTTCCATAGCGCTCAGTTCTAAATTCGATTTAATTACATTAACAGTATCATACAGTAATGTAAAAGTATTTATATTGCAGTGTTGATAGAAAAATGATATCTCAAAATTAGCAACTTTTCATTTTTAAAAGTCTGTAACAATGTTTTAATGATAAATGTGCATAACTTTATACTGTTTTTTCATGTTATACTGTCAATTATATAAAATAGAACTTATTTACTTATTTCGGCTTACATTGACAAGAAGAAAATCTACTCAGTCATAATATATTCCTTAAAATATTGTATTAGTGTAAATTTTATCCCTTATCAGAGTTGTAATACTTTTCCATGTCACATTTCAAAAACAATTTATCAAATTATTTGTAGAAAAGCGTTATATTTTTAAATTTTAGATTTCTGCTCTTACTTGTGAATTGGAAGAACTATAAATGTTTCATTTAATATATATTTATTATATATCATATATATATATATATCTTTAGGTGGTAAAATTTCTTTTATTGTTTAAAAAATGTCAATTTTTTACTTGTATCACTTTTCTGTCAACACAGCGATGTAAATAAGCTGTGTTCTTAAAATCACTGCCATCGCTGAAAATTTATAATTTACGTTAGGTATACCATAGATTTTTTGCACTGGCAATAAATTTTGAAATAGAGCCAGTTTATACGTCTATATAACAATGTAATAGGTTTCCGAACGATCGACAGTTGTTTACCACTTAGTTCACGACGTGCCGAAAATTTGTCGCACTTCACAGTGCGCTAAAAATTCAACATGCCTGGATTTTCCAATCGCGTGACTCGTGTCACACAAATCTAAATTAACGCAACGATGACGGTTCCACACACACACACGCCAGCAATGCGCTTTGAGATGGCTTGGTAACGCAAACGATCCATCCGACCCGTATCTCGCGAGCAACAAGATTTCTTGGTAGTTACAACTATGGAAAGCGTTTCCGCCATAATTTTGGGCTTGATCCTGATGTTACCGCTGCTCGTACAACTGCAGACGCTTGTCGTACGTGATCAAGATTAATTGATCGTAAATTGCACCTACGAATTGTTTTCGTCTAAGGGCAGTAATGATTTATTGCGCCCGCGGGTATGTAGGTTAAATACCGGGGAAACAAATTCCCCCGTGTGTGTAAAAGGACACGATGCATTAAAGGCGGGCAACTAATTGAAAAAAAAGTGTCACGCGCTTTCATTAATCATCTTGACCGTGTCTCTCAGTAATATTGAAGTTAGAATGTAAGAGCACGGTTCACACTTTGTTTCACTTCGCCCTGTTTCCGCTTTTCGCGCCTCTCGAAACGTTTATTTTTCACGCGTGCTTTACCCGACATCGGCTGCGTTCAGCAGAAAAAGCGGCTTTCTAATTGTTGTAAGATTCTTTAACACGTTTATCCCCGAATTGACTCGTGCTGGATTTTTCGTTCGGACCATCATTTCATATTTTTATTACAAAAAGAAACGTAATTATAAAACAATTATGCGTGACTATATAACATAATTATGATATCTGATGCAACATTAATACATTATGCTAATTTTTCCTTATAATAATTTTTGAAATTCTTTAATACTAATGAAATGTTATTTAACAAATGACCCAGTATCAGTGACCGCTGTCAACCTAAAATTGACTCGGTATGGAATATGTTAATATGATTATTTTATATTTAAATCCAGAGAGAAATTAAAGGCGAGAGAACCAATCATATATTAAAATTCCTGCCTATTCACTACAGTCATCTTAAATTGTGACGTCGCACTGTTAGATATCAAAGAATTAAGTAATGGCAATCCTTTTAAGTTAAACATTTCGTTTTTTTTAACTTCCATGTGTATCAAAATGTATATAAATCCATTTCTGTGGTTAGCTTCAAAGTAAACAACATTGAGGTATACATTTACTAAATAATAACAAAATTCAATTCAAGCCAAATTTAATATCTTTTTGTTGAAACTGTATAACTCTTTTATTTTAATTAAATTAGCGAGTATGGATTGAGTAAAAAACAGTGACGTCCTATAGAAACGATTAAAAATAATTCAAATTGGATATAATTTGACATTATGAATTTAATAGTGCATATAAGCAAGGAAAATACATAAAGAAAATTCCTGCAAACTGTATTAAAATGTATTAAATGAAATATTATATACCGAAAATAAATTTTAAATAACATAGTTTTAAATGCAAATAAGAGAAAAAAATTGATATATTACAATGTGCATTTTTTAATAAAAATAACATTTGCAATCGATGCAATAGATTTATTCAATATACCGAAAACTCACCTTATGTTTCAATAATTAATAAATATTTATGTTTGAATTGTGTGGATTATGCTTAATTAGCCGGGACAAGCTTTGATAATTGTCGAATTGAGATAAATACAATTTTTCTATTCCGAAATAAAAGGAAAATTTTTTGGTATATTTTACAATATATGCAATATATATTCCAAATGCAAATACTATTTTATTGAAAAGAGTTTCCATTTTAATATATTTTTTGTATGAATTTTTATTATGTGTTCTCTCCTTTTTGACATCACCAATCTGAAGATCCGTGATGAATGATCACCAATTAGGAATCTTAAAAAATCTTACAACAGTGGCAAAACTGCTTTTTTTGCTGAATGCAGCCATAGAATTTGGAATTTGCAGCTGCAGCAGCCTTGGAAGTTATTCGCGATGTTACGAGGCCGCTCGACGGAAAATACGAACAACCGCGACGCTCGGTGCAAGCACAACCTAGTACAATATTACCCCAAATTACCGGACCTATTAAACCTCAATTCTGAATCTAGGATGATGGTATGTCCGACAAGGATCGTCCTCTCGTCACCCATCGTGTCACGGGTCGCATCCGTTGGCCAGCAGCGGCCGGTTAAAAAAACGATCCCGCTGGTACAACACTCGTCGTCCTTCGTGGCGACGCGAATCGAACTGCCAGTAGTGGACATAACGTGTAATTACAATTCCTACCGTTACAAGAGCCTCGAGGAGAGTCTGAGGAAGCGATATGGTGCGAATTATCCGCCGGGCGAAGTGGTGTTGAATTACATTCAATTAAATACGCCAGACTCCAGGACGAAACAAGGGAATAATGTCGGTGATGATCTTCTGGATTTTTTTAACAATAATGATACTAGCATGTATTCATCGTCGGTGTCCACGAAGCTGGAAACAGAATACCTGAATCTCCTGGATCATTTTGTATTAAGGGAGCGAAGGAAAGCTCTGACCGTGGGCAAGTTTACCGAAACGCTTCCGTTGGCGGATGAAAAAAACCTTGAACTGTCGTCTCACGTCGGAACGTGGAGTCAATCTACTCTCAAAAGTTTGGTCGTTCAAGAAAAAGAATTCGGGTCGTCTGGCAATCAGCGTCCCTTAAAAGGTATGAAATATGCACAATTTCAGTGATCACGAAGTCGGTCGCGCCGACTTCAGATCCTGTCACCGCAATTAAGACAGTTCTCGATTTCTGCAATTTTAATTTTCGCTGGCTGTTTATAGACTGCTCCGTTCGTTCGCATGATATAAGCAAGTGACAACAAAGTTTAGCTACAAAATTTTGTATGTTTATCAAATCATTACCTAGGTAGTACATCAAGATAAAAAATGAATGAAGAATCGCGTATTTAAAATTTTGTACACTGCTAAATCTGTAGCGTCTTAATTTAATTCCATTACTTCTACTCGATACATCGTTATTTTATAATAAAAGAATGAAGTTAAATAGTTAAAAATAGTTCAAATTGGGCTAATTGGACTAATAACAGCTAAATGTGATACTATAGATTTAACAATGTATTAAGACTATAATCTTTGCTTCGCAGTTCGATGAACTTAGTTTTTGCGATAATCCATTTCGTGATAATAATCGAGCACACGTATACACCGGTCCTCCCGAATATTGTTAATACGCGTCGACGCTATTCCTCTTGCACTCGCCTTACATTCTCGTCATTACCGTGGCGCGTCACGTCGTCGCCTGAATACTAATAGGCGGGCGAATATAGCACGGTGGTGTCGTGCATTTGGCTCGTCATTCGAGGAATCGTCATCGTCCTCGGACTGAATAGGGATCGGTAATGGATAGGAGGGCCGAACCCGGCAGGATAGCTCTCTAGGAATCGCGTCTATTTATTGATCGCCTCTTGGTGCATTGGAATATTCAATCCTCTCAGGACCGCGATCCTGGGTGAGTACACGATGGCGCATCTCTTTCTGTCAGCGACAACTTGAGCCATTTCTCTTCCTTTCCCCGCTGAATTGATCTCACTGAGACGACTTTATCCCCTACAATCGTAAGTAGCCTTCGATGTCGCATTATCTATTAACGCCTTACTGATTGAGTCGTTCGAAGCTCATTTTAAATAGCAATCGAGCAATAGTTGCTACGAGCCAACTTGATATGTTGAAAATATATACCGGATATTGAATGATTCCGAGAAAAGGAAAAGATTTTCGTTTACTAACGCGAACAGACGTCAGAACAGGAATATCTACATAGAATTATTGATTGTCAAATTTATAACGTGATAAATTATATATTCGATTTGAGTTATTTTTAATTTTTACTTCTATAAATCACTGCACCTACTCAATATGTCAATTTAATGTAATTTAATTGGATTAAAATAACAGTGTTGAACAATGAAAATATATATTAAACTTGAAAATATATTAAATTAAGTTTTTGATTTATTAAATACATAATATTATATATTATATAATAATTAATATTTACTTCGAAACTATCAATCGAAATGAATTTATTTACTTTTTATACTTTTTATGGAAATTAAAAATAACTTGACAAGAGAGGATCTTAGTCCAAGCATATATGAGTTAAAAAAGTTGATCGTAAGAGGGTAAAAAATTAGAGAGGGTCAAAGAAATGAGATTTTCAAAAATAGGATAAATCAAAAGAAGTTTAAAATGCGAGAGAAATTTTAAAAAGTCATAATATATCAAATTTCAATTTTTAAAGACGTTCTCCCAATATTAATAAATTTTTCGCTGTATTACTTCGTCGCAACGATTTATTTAAGGAAATGTAATGGATTAATCTAGAATTGAAGATATTTTTCACACGACTGCAATTCCTTGCGCGATTCGGTGGCGATCTATAGTCACGCCTAATTCTCAAGTTTATCGCCTACGTGTTGTAGATAAGAGGATAATGATCCCGATCTGTCTAGGTATTGAATACAACCAAGCTGGTGGCACAAATAGACGTCTCAGCAGCTTGCAGAGAGTGCTTAAGCGATAGTGCGAAGCGGTTCGATCGCGGTAATCCCATCCATGAGCGCTGGCCAACCCGCAATCTGTCATGAAGTCGGGAGAAAACACACAGGAAAATGGTAAGTTTAGCGGTGAGAGTAGATAAAAGTACAGCAGGGCCTCTGGCTGTGCTATTAGCTCTTAGTTTAAGCCGGAAATTCCAGACCGGAAGCTAACGGGGTATGGCTGCAGGCGCGGCAGCCTCGTGAGAAGGAGTGTGGTCAGCGTGAGGCCAGCCGAACGTAAAATGTAAGAACGAGATCTCGGAGATCGCGGGATAGATAAGGAAAGAAGGGGAAAAACGAGGGATAGAGAAGAGAATTTATAGAAACCTATTCTTGAAGGCTGTCGAATAAACGAAGGTTTGCTTGGCACTCTCTGTTGAGAGCTCGCGTCGAGATTCGATTAAAACGGTGGATAATTAACCAATCTTGCGAAAGACTTTGATTGGGGAAAACTTTCGAGGCGTTTTTGACCCAGGCAAAGATTGACGCTGATCCTCCCGAGCAATTTTCCAACGATGAACTATCCATTTCTGACACACTTGTTTAATCACACTAATTACATTTTGTGATTCGCGACAGTTTTAATGTCGACGGTAAATGTTTACTATAATTGAGCAGTTTGGAAAAGAGCGGCTATTGTTAATTTTGAAATTAACCTTAATTAAGATCACGCTTCGTATAATTCATTGAATTGGATTATACAAAATAAAATTGAATGCAATTGGATTATACAAATAAAATTAAAATTTATTCGACAAAATTCTCCAGTGTTCTTCTTGTTGGTGAACGATAATATTTAAAGTACGGTGTCGTTTGTCGAAACGAAAATGTAATCGAACGGAACGTGAAGTAAGCAAGCATTCTCGAGCACTCAGGTTCGAACGTAGGACGAGGTCTGATCGGATTTCTGGCAAAAAGGTAAAGGCTCGGGAAAACATGCAGCAGGCAACAATGGGATTCCGCGACAAGTCGATTTATCGTAGAGTCAAGTTCGCCGACACGTCATTTGTCGTCGTTACGTTCTTGACGCACTCTGTCGTTCCGATTTCTCTTTCTCGTTTCTCGGCGATGTCCATACCGACATCCGAGCGATTCAATCGCTTCGGAAAGGATTTCGCCATGATGGAGTCTGTTAATAATACCAAGTAATTCGAACTCCACCGCGCATTTGCATTTGGAATTAGACTTTGCGCGAGTCTACTTCGAGTAAGAGATTTCAAGTACATAATAATACAGTTGTGTGCATTTTCATTTTGTATGTGAAGATTATTGAAACATTTATACTTTTTTATTAAACTATCTTTTTCAAGCTTGGATTACCATAAAGCTTTATTTTCTCGACACATTTCAGATTTCTTAATCCAAACGTATATATCGCCGTGTTGATGAAAATGTGACACGAGTAAAAATTATTTTTGAAATAATAAAAGGAAATCGATCTTTCATAAAGACTAATATATTATGAAAAAACATATTTGTCAATTTGCAATATATTTGACAACATTGCTTATGAAAAAGTGTTACAACACTGATAAAGGATGAAATTTACATAACTCGAGTTGCAGTTTGAATTTTGAAAACTCATGACATAGTTTTAGAAAATACATTATAATGGAATTATGCATATTCACTATCTTAATTAAAATTTCGTTTCAATTCAGAAAAAAATTTTAAAGTCCTCAATTCAAAAAGTTGCAAATTTTTATGTCACTTTTCTATTGACACAACGATATCATTAATTTTTAATAATCGTTATCGTAACGTCGATATTGAGTGTTAGTAATGAAGTAAATATTAAGATGAAATAGAATGGAACGTGAAATATTATGTTTCCGTTATTTAACTTTTATATTCAATTCATTTCATTTGTGTTAGAATAAAAAAAATTGTATAGTAATCGCTGCATGCATAAAGGACAAAAATTATATAGATTC
>Ga0157364_1005690_pt1 | contig 12725 bp, 4 predicted proteins | sample AttsexASBM2_FD_111476 | JGI IMG/M metagenome (GOLD analysis project Ga0157364, IMG submission 111476) | Fungus gardens microbial communities from leaf cutter ant in Ribeirão Preto, State of São Paulo, Brazil - Atta sexdens ASBM2 | ecosystem: Host-associated > Fungi > Mycelium > Unclassified ... | reverse complement strand
GGCCGATTTTCATGCTTCTTGTCACTCAGGTCAAAATTGTCGTCATTGAACCGGCGAAACCAATCTCTGCACGTTGTTTCCGATAAAGCATTGTCGCCATAGGCCTCCACAAGCATTCGATGCAATTCGGCAGCCGATTTCTTCAAATTGAAACAGAAAAGCAAAGCTTCCCGCATATGTTTTTTTTTTAGCAAAAAACTAGACATGATTACGAAAGAAAAAATGTATGTTGTATGAAATTGCTGATGATGTGCATTGATTAATGTTGACAGATATCAAACACATAAAAAAAAGTGTATTGTGTGCCCAGGGTAGCTTTGTACGCTCACTAATGCCACCTATGAGCAAACAATGGATTAAGCTTATACACCTGGTATACTCCGCACTATCGCGGTCATTTTGAGAATATGGTTGTTTACTAGAAGCATCAGGTTTTCTTGGATGTCAATCTCTGGCGATATAGCAGGCAATATAGCAGAAAATTTAAATTGAAATTTGTCCGAATTTTGGTGACCTATATATGGATAGCAACAACGCTTTATTTACAAACGACGAATTTTAAAAATCAATGATGAATGTAAGTTTATTTATTATATTATGACAATATAACTTACTTATAAATATAATAATATTAAATATAAAAGTTATTTATCTTAATCTAATTTTAAAATATTAATAATAAATTAAACTAAAAATATAAAATCTTATATAAAGTATCCAATATGTGCATTATACACATCATATAATTTAATACATAATTTATAGAATAAAATTCTTATTTCTTATTATTTATTCTTATAGCATATAGTAATTGTCAGTACAAACCATCACCGGCAGTAATGAACAAAGCTGCTAAACAAAGTAAAAGTTATACATATGTATATATATTTGAATATATATTCAGAATAAAATTATTTTTTCATATTGTTTTAAATGTGCTATTCATACTTCAGGGGCGCTATTTGGATTGATAATGCAACAATGACTCTTTTCAGCCTTTATGAAGTTAATAAGTATATGTTGGATCATCTTAAAAAGAAATCCAAAATTTGGACAGCAATATCAGATGGCCTAAAGAATTTCGAAATCCAGAGAAAAAGGAATTTTTTTTAAACAAAATAAAAAATTTTATATGCTGTCTTTAAAGAGAACAATTCTAAATTTTAAGTATTTAATAAAATAATACTTCAACTTTATCTACATACACACACACACATACATACATACATACATATAATACATATGATGGTTACGCACGCATTTTATATATATTTCAATCTTTCATTTCTGCATAATTTCTTTCAAAAAATTTCCCGTGTTCAGGATTCTCATTCCAGGATTATCTAAGGATATTAACCTACCCAGAGAGTAATGTGAACTGAGCAAGTAAGAAGATTCGCCACTATTTCGACACATTTGCATTAAAATAACCAATTTCAATACTAAGATATATAAAATATTAATAAATCTATTAAATGGTATGCATAAGATTTTTTTTATTCTTCAGTATGCTAGATATATCAAAATGTTTCCTTAAGATGCATAATATCCGATCCTACCCTATATGTTCATTTTCTGTACTTAAATATAATGCATATATTTTTTTATTTCCTGGATCGAATATTTCCACGCGTTGTGCTTCTTTAAGCGACACCATATTGCACTGTAACTGTCTTACTTCGAAAGGCGCAATAGTTTAGAATATACATATTAGGGAAGGGCCATAGATGACTGTCGATAGCTCCAACATCTATTTGTTCTTATTTGAATACTTCATCGTCATGCGCATGCGTCAGTTATTATTATGTAGTATTAAGAGCGTTTTACTCTTTAGAACATATACATTCATGTTCAAAGCTCATATATGAGTTTAGTTGACAAGTGGCATAAGTCCAAAATTAGGAAAAATGCATTTGTTATAGAAGTAAAAAAAGTATTAAGAATGTTTGTTTTATTTGTCAATTTAATTTACTTTTATTTTGTTTTTATGTTTATAAAAAATAAAAATCAATTTTACATAAATAAAGTGACTGTAAAAATATCTGAAATTTAACATCATTTTGATTATTGTGACTTGTTCTATTAAGGATGTTATTAGACGTACAATCCCTGCAAAGAAAATTAAATTTATAATAAAAGTATGTTTAATATTTATATTTCAAATAAACTATAATACATATGAAAGTTGTATGAATAAGATTATATTTTTATTTAATAATACATTTTTGCAGTTTATTAATTTTATTTATTATTTTTATTGTTAAAATGAAAATTTAAAAAATTATAAAAAATTAAAAATTTATATTTTTCTTTTATAAGTACTTCAAATATTCAAAAGAATTTATGCAAAGTTTCATTGCGATTTACTGATTACAAAGATATAGAACAAATAAATAAAAACATTTTGTTTATTTACTGGACAATTAATTCATCACAATGTAATTAATCGTGAATATGTAAATAATCTTGAATACATAAATTATTCATATATTAAAAAAGAGAGATTTTTATCATGTATTTCATAATATATTTCCATATATTTTTATTTAAGCACCGATTTAAAAAATACTACTATTCATTAAAATAACTTATGATCCAAATAGTAAATCGTCAAATTTGTCGTATTATTTTTAAATGTGATTTAGAATAATCTGTATTTTTTTCATAATTTTGTTATTGTATCATTTTGAAAATATGTATAAAATATCCTTAATTGCAAAAAACTTTTGTATATGAATAGTGATATTGTGTAGAAACTGCAGGAATAATTTTTTTAAGTGATTATGTACATACAGGGTGCATCACCAAAATCCGGACAAATTTCAATTTAAATTTTCCGCTATATTGTACCTCCGCCAGAGATTGTTATTAGCGTCCGAGAAAGTCTGATGTTTCTAGTAAACAGTCATAGTAATCTAGTAAACAGTTCTCAAAATAGCCACGATGTTGAAACCAAGTGCGAAGTATAATCGAAGAGCCGCGATCGAAGGCCTTCATACTGGGTATTCAGCAACGGAAATAATTCAGTTCTTTGGATAAAGAGATCAATCGTTTATGACGTTGTGGCAAAATATACGACTTTAGAACAGTTCAACGAAGATTCCAGTATGCCCATGAGGACGCCCCCGCAGTCGTTAAAAGGGCTCAAGCGCTGATTTCGGACTCAGGGCAATCGTTGCGCGTTCTAATGGATGTAGTGAAGCCGTGGATGAAAACTGTGGCGTCCGGAAGGCCATATGTTTTCCAACAGAACGATGCATCGGTTATTTGATTCAAATGTTTTGGTCCAAGAAATTCTGGCCTCTCAACAATCCAGATTTAAATCCCTTCAACTACTACTGGAGCGTAGTTGAAAGAATCACAAACAAGCCTCGGCATCCCGTGTAATGTGACGTCATTAAGGATTGCTAGAGACAATATTCGTCGGATAGCGCTACAGTGTATGCGAACGTTTCAGATCGAGAATAGAAGAAACGTCATTCAAGCTATGGGGAATATGTAGTATCAAATAATTGTGCTCTACAGGGAATCCCCAAGTGCCATGTAAAAGGATTTTTTGTAATATTTAATTTTTCATTAAAACATTTTGTTTAAAGAAATTGTTCGATTTGTCTGGATTTTAGTGACGTATATGCTCTGTATATGCTTGTACATATAATATGATAATTAATCAAAAGTTAGCAATATGATAATTATTTCTGAGAAATATTTTAAGTTTATTTCAATAAGTTTTGTAATCTGTAAACAGATCACAAAAATCTTAATAAATTTTAAGTACTTTAAAAATGATATTTAAATATATGTTTAATTAATACTTAAATAATTTTTAAATTTATTGTCGATAATAATAAATTTAAATATTATTTAAGCATCACTCAAGTATATTTAAATATCATTTTTGTAATACTAGAAGTAGCTGAAATCTTTTTTATAATATCTATAATATTTCAAAAAAATTGCAAATTCTTTCTGTAACATTTCATCAATCTTTCAACAAGATTTCATGCGCAAGTACCGCGGACATTTTACTATTCCAGAGCTGTCTCAGAAATGTTGCAGATATATTTCGCAATTTTTATGAATGTTTCACTTTTCAGTTGAAATATTTCTGAAAACTTTCGATGATGTATTCCGGAAGTTTTATGCAGGCAGTGAGATTTTGCTATACCGTCTCAAAAAAGTGGTAAAACCAGTGCAACATTTAAAATTTGAAAATGGAAGTTAATTGATAGCAGGATTTTAGCATGATAATGAAGTAGTGTATACCATAGTACTCCAACACTCTAGTACAGTGCAGCTGCTTACACGCTGCTGATGAGGCAAACACAAAGTAAAAGATAAGGAGATTCAATTTGAATAGCGCGCGAGAAAAAGTGGAATCAGTTTGTGCATGAATTGGGAGGAAGTCTGCTGAGAAGAATAACCTAATTTGGACTCCATGTTTAAAAAAGCAATCAGCTGTACCAGTTGTACACAAAGTAACCCTCTTATTTCGTAACAAGAGACACCACCAGGTCTATTCTGTAACTCTTAACTGCTCTTAACACAAGTTTCATTATTGTTATAATGCTGTTGGGCAGCTTTTTTACCATAGTAAAAGAGCTATGTAGCGGCATTATAATGATACCGATATTTGCGTTAAGAATTACAGAATAGGCCCGCAGATACTGATAAAAATGAATAAAACGATATAAAGTCAGCAAATAAATGATCTGTTTCTGCACTAGACTACTCTAGAACTCTCTTTCTCGCTTTCGACTCGCTTTCGACAAAATATCGATATGAAATATAAAGTATTTCACTTTAAGTTTCAAAAGTATATACTAGTTCAGCCAGACCTAAAATGAGGTAGCGGATTCTCTCCCAATTCGGCTCATGAAACGATTCCACCTTTTTCGAAGTTGAGTCTCCTTACTTCGTCTTAAACTGCGGTGTCGCGGAACGAAAGCGACATATCGATCGAATTAATTCAGATGATCACTTTTGAACACGCTTTTTGATGTCATCCATATAAGTTCGATCTCCTTAATCTCTATCCTTCATGGGTACAAGGCTTCACCCATGGAGGATAGAGACTAAGGAGACTGAACTTATATGGAGAGGAGTTTTGCGATTCGAACGCCGCCTACCGAGCACTAATACCAATTCAGAATTTGATTTTGATCACACTTTTCAAACCCTAGTTCGCTCTCCTTAGTCTTTATCTTCTAGGACTTCATCCAATGTATCTCAAGGGAAAATGCTATATATTCGTCATTTCTTCCATAGTTGTGCCGATTTTTCTCGCCACTTAAAGTGACCGCGTTCAGCAGAAAATTTATTTTGTAATTATTGGAAATTTTCTTCATCTAGGATTATATTTTTAGAAAGTATAATCTAAGAAAGAAGAAAATTTCCAACAATTGTAAAATAAACATTCTGCTGCAATGCAGCCAATATATCCTGAAAACAAGAGAATCCTCTCCCTAGCGATGATTTCACCATGGTTGTAATTCTGATTCAGAGTTTTGACATTTTAGGTTAGATTTATCCACGTTACATGCTCCAAAATGCTCTAATATGCTCTAACAATGGTTTAGTTTACACCCAACAACCTGACTTATATCCTGACCTATACCTTAACTTAAAGGAGCTTATTCCATCTGAACTTATAATATTTTCTAATATAGTAGGGCCTAATATAGTAGCAATTAGTATCGTGAATGCCATCTGCCAGTATTTCTTTATTCTTTACGCCTTTATCTCATCTACATACATTTACATGCGTTAAAGATGGTTGCGTCGTGCGGCCTAAGAGAGATCAGGGATCTTGAAAAAAATCCCTCATCTACCCTAAGCGAGGTTACAACTATTTACACCGTTGTGACCTGTCGTCATGTTTAGGTTAGATTTAGAATATAGGTAGCGGCCTAAACGTAGAGTGTAAACTAGGCCAATAACTCCCATGTCTACTGCACACTAGACGCGATGAACGATGAACGACGAGCGATATCCAATAAAAACTCTGCTTTTTTGTGACGATGTAAAGCAGAGTTCTCATTGGATCGCCCGTCGCTCATCTCTTATCGCGTCCAGTGTGCAATAGGCATTATTCACTCCAACGTGCTTGTTAGAGTGAGTAGGAGAGTGAGGAGGATGCGAACAAACTTTTTGACATGTTCCATAAAAAATATTCTCGTTCTTGTTCAAAAATATCTCTTTTATTTCCGCATACAAGTTTGCTGCACGCGTAAACGGGAATGCCATAATAATATTATTTTTTTCAGCTCAATTACTAGGCCTATTTGTTTTAAATCCTATTTTATTTATATTGTATGTTTAAGAATAAATTTTACTTATAACCTTCGGTGATTTAGATTGTACAAAAGGTGTATTCAACAAATTTTTATCAAAATAGTAGAATAGAAACTTTGTATTGAAAATATGTATCTTTGGAAATTCAGATACAAGATTTCATAAGTAATAGTATAAAATAAAATTTATAAATAAAAAGTAACAAAAATTAATAATGATGTTTTCATTTGATCTTTAAAAGAACATTTTATATTTTTTTAACTGTAAAAAATTATCACTTGTATATAATATAGTGAATAATATGCAATATATATAAGTTTAATTGTATTAACGTTATATTGTAATAGCATGTCATAACATCGTTTGTATAAAAATTCACAGACGAAATAAAAAAACAAATATTTGTATAGAGATTATATAAAAAATATACAAATTAATAAATCGGTATAAAAATATATGTACACATTAAGAATAAACTTTATTTTGTATAAGGTCTTAATTTAATAAATTATAAATGTAAAAAATTAGCAATTATTTTATGATTATCTGTATAATTATAAACAAAGACATATATTACTATGGAAGAACTTTTATAAAATTTACAAGTATTTCATGATGAACAATTTTTGCGACTATATGAGACTATATGAGACTTCTTCCTTTATTTTAGGTTTTCTTTTATTCCAAGCAAACTTATCCTTAGCTTGTGCTGTTCTTTTGTCGTTCTCTTAATATTTATACTTTCCATGTGACTAAAATGAATTAGACCAATTAGACCAATTAGAATTAGAAAATGAGTGAGAGACAAAATGCATGACAATATTTATTTTGCGCACCTGCTATTAAAATAAAAATAATGAGTATTGAAAAAGGAAATCATTGAATAGAAAAAATGCTCGATCCCGATAATCTTGGAATTAACCGTACTTAATAAATTCATCACATTAAGGTTCTCGAACCTTTCTTTGGTCTTATCCAAGTATATTTCTGTGCTTTTAATAAATTTTATGCAGATAAATATGCAGTGATTTATACATAAAGTATTCTGTTTCAAGGGCACTTCCCTCAGACTCTTAGATCCATAGTGATTGATGTCGAATGCAAAACGTCGAGAATTGCTTAATAACATACTCACACATCATTCGTTATCCGTAGTGTCTTCAATGACAGAATCCCAATTAAATTCTGTGGCACTTTGCCTCGATGGCAATTCACCAAGGTGTTGGAATCGTTGTACGAAATGTGGATCACGATCTCTAAGCCGTTTAAATCTTTGAAAAGCAAGATTCTTTGCAAATTCGTAGAGTTCTAGATCCAGGCTGTTGAGTTTACGTACGGCATCTAATTGTTCTGTACTGAGGGTTGCCATAGTGGCTGCACTAAGTGTGGCATTATGCTGCTCAAATGCAACCGCAAATCGCATTTTAAATGTTTCTTCGAAGGTGTACTGTCCCACCTGACACATAAATAAAGTTTATCGTTAGTACATATGAAGTAAAATATAAGAGAAATATAGAGTAAAATATAAGAGTAAAATATAATTATCAATTTTGATAATTATAAGATAATTATCAGATAATTATAAGATAAATGTTCATATAAGATCAATCTTCTTCATAAATGAATGACCTTGACATATTATCAAGGACATATTTTTTTCATTCCTTTCATTCCTTACAATATTGTAAGCTGTTATTCCTACATCACGTTCATGAATTGACTGTATTGACTGAATTGACTTTAACTTTATGTAAATATTTATGACTGTTTTCCTCTTAATAATATTTGGGAATAATAGATTTATTCCAAACAACCCATTGGATAAATATTTACATTAGCTCAATATCTTCAAAAGTCAATGACTTAATATATAGGGAGTCCCAGAATGACTGTCAAATATTTCATGTGCTAATAGAGTGACTTAAATTAAGTCGAAACATCCTCTATTATTTTGCAATTTTCACAATAGTTAACAAGACATTAATTACTAAAAATCGCCGAATATTGATTTTCAATAATTTTTCAAATATTAGCAAAAAGAAACGCGGTAGTGTCTCGTGCCAAATACGCCCTTTGGGCGCAAGAGACACTACAATGTTTCTTTACTCGTTGACCGAAAACATTATAGTCATATACGGTGCAACAAAATTTTTAATAGGTTCATTCGATTGGGATCCCATTGTTATGAAAGTGTCTTTATTTTTTTCTACGATGAATGTTAAAAAAGATAATTCAAACGATAATCTTAATTCCCTGATATAAAAAATATAATTATAATAAATTTGACTATTGAGAATTAGCGCTATACTATGTGCACGATAAATTTCAATATTATTAAATTGTATCTTTCATATTTAATTACTAATTTATATACATGTTTCAGCTAACTTTTTAGCCATCTTTAATACATACAGATGAATTCATATGATTAAGTAAACAACGAGATGCATAAGACTACGGTAGCCGCATGTTTTTCATCATTTTAGAATCTGCAATGTTTCCACCAGATGATCAATCATCATTTCTTAGAGTGAAAACATAACCAGCTAGCTGAATATCATTTGAAGGTGCTTAATCACGGTACAGCACCTTCAAATAATATTCACAAAGTTTATTAATAAAATCTAAATATATACATTAGCAATAACAGTATTATCTCACATCAAACTTTGCCGATAAGCGTCAATGATATAAACAATTCAATAAATTAATAATTAAAATAGCTTTAATAAATTATTGTTCGTATTAGAACATTGAAGTAAACTGCTGTCTTGTTTAATTTAAACTATGAAACGTTAAGATTTTTTCGAAAGTCATTGCTGAGTGTTATGTATCTTAAATATTGTTTACGTAAAAAGAGAAAATTAAAGCTTCTTTAAGATCGGTTCATATGTCTTGTCCAAAAATTCTGTGTCTGTAAGTTAATGTCATTATTTTGTCGCTTTATATGTATAATTTCGAACATTAATCTTTTATTATAATTTCGTTCAGTGTCCAAAATTTCAATGTCATCCCAATCAAATTCATGAATGCAACCTATGCACAGTTATTACTAATTTTATGGTGGCTTCTTCTGATGGTTTTTGTGTTCGGTTATTCTAGTTTTTAGTTGCATGAGCGTTTGTCCAACATAAGTTGCATTACAATCTTTGCATCTGATTTTGTAGATTACATTCTTCCTAGATAATTTTGGAACTGAATCTTTATGAGCTTTTATAATATTATTGAGTTTGTTCATACTAAAGAAAAAAAAATCTCATATTTAGATCTTTGGTAATATGTTTAAATTTGTTCGAATTATTCATGATATTGTAAATCAAAAATTTTTTACTTCGTCTCCATTGTCAGGTGTTTTATTTTGTATTAATGTTTTTTTATTAATAAGACTTTTTATTCTTTCAAGTGCTTTTTATTCTATCAAATATGAATTTTAAAGAATAGTCATTTGTCTAAAAGAACTTTTATAATAAATTCAAAATTTTTTTCTATGGAATTCTATGTCTGATAAAAAAAAAGTATTTACTAAACCTATTATCGTATCCTTTTTTTAAGAAAAAGAGTGAAACAAACAATTGAGATATCTTCCTAAGAATATTGATTTTTGATACTAATCAAATTTTATTATGTTGTAGAGATGATCATGATATCAAGAAAATGAATTCTGTCAATATTACTTCAGGTATAAATTGTAATCTCGGATGGAATTTATCAAATACTACGTTTATCATTGTTGTCGGTATTGCCATGATTATGTCATCAACATATCTGTAGAAGAACGAAATATCACAATCTGTCTCAAGAATCTCTCTCTCTCCAAGTCTTGCATGACTAAATCATGGTTATCACCGGGGAAAGCGAGCCCATTGTGTGCCGAATTTAATGCAATTATCAAATGAAAAATATGTAGAATTAAGTACAAATCATATCGCCATTAAGAATTCGTCTCTATATATGCTGCATTTTTTTTACATGACATCTATTTTTAATACTCTCCACTGCTAGTTTTATGGGAACATTGGTAAAAAGTGAGATTACATCAAGTGATATTAAGCTAATACTATTATTAATGTGTTTGCCTTTTAATTTGTTAACTAAATCTGTTAGAAAGGAATATAACAGGATAGACGAAAACAATATCGTTAAATCACTACTGAGATTAATCTGATTGACTATATTTAGTATGTCTATTTAGTTATGTCTATACAGGAGCTTCTCGTCTAACGCCATAACGGTAGTGATAGATACGAGTGACTCGATTGTAGAAGCAGCGCCAGTTCGATCTCTGATCGATAATCGATTGCAGGGATAATCTAGTTCCATTGTAGATCGCCCAGTTGCTCCGACAAAATCGAAACTATTTTTTATGTGACTATTAATTTTTATTGTAACTATTGGTATACTGTCATATAATATCTTTTGTAGAAATCCAGCTAATTTATGTAGTGGATTGTTTATTGATGAGAGTATTACTCTAAAAGGGCAATCCGATTTGTGCACTTTCGGAAGACCATAAGCTAATAAAAGATATTTCAATTTTTATAAACAAATAAAATGAGGCTCGAAAGAATTTATTAGTGAAAAATGTAAAATATCTTATTCGTTTTATTACATTTATACGAAAACAAAAAAATTTTCTGTGCATCCGAATAACTGATGTAAGTTCTGGGCTTTTTTACATTTTTCACTGATTCAATTTTTATGTAAAAATGGAATAAAATAAAATTAAGAATCGTCATCCAGCCAGTCATGCCTGCGGTCCTTTTTCAGATAATTATTGCTCGAATACACCTACACATATTCCTAATAGGTTGTCACAGACCTGGAAAACTGAGAAGTCAGGAAATTAAAATTGTTCATAGAAAATCGAGAAAAATCAGGGGAAAACATAAAAGAGATTAGAATTTTGAACTTTGCTCATAATTCTCTTAAACTGCTCCTATATATTAAAATATAATAAATAATTTAATATAACAAATAATTTTTAGAATTTTTTAAATATTATATCTGACGTTTATCACATAGTCAAATATGTTCAAAACTCATGTACTTTAAACAATTTTAAAAAACCAATTAAAATTTATATTTTATTCAGTTTTTATTTGATTGCTCTTTTCATAACTGTATTCTTTTTTTCAATACTATTTTATTTTTTAAATGTTTGAAGATGGCTCAATAATACAAATATAAATAATAAGGAGCACACAGCGATCGATAATATATTTATTATTATATAAGAAAACATAAACATATTTTCTTATATAATAATAATAATAAATATATTATTTTCGTTTTAACATCTGTCATCGTGGCTGTGCTCTTTATTATTTATATTAATTTATTTTTGTTGCCTTGAATTTGCCCCAAAAATTTTATTATGCTACTCAGCTTCTTTTGCGTTTGTAATAATATAAACTTTCTTACAATTCTTAATTCTAAATGTTAAAACTTTTTACATATTTTATTATGTTAAAATTTTTACATATTTGATATTGGTCATGGAAATTTCCCATTTTTATCTGAAAAACTTGGAAAAGTCAGGGAATTTTAAAATTCAATTTTTGTGGCAACTCTGTCCTAAGCATCCTCCACACTCAGAACATTTTCATTATTCCCCTGCCACTCTACTCACTACAGAAACTTCGATACATTGACACTTCCCAGTATAGCCTACACACTCCTAATCTCTCCACATACATACTCCCCCTATCCTACTCCTCATCCTACCCTCCATCCTCCATCTTCATCACTACTTTAAACACTATAATATAGCTCAAAATGTCCCAGTCTTTTAAACACAACCTAACGCATCCTTATTCATTTATGCACATTATCATTTACTCCAGTGATGTGAATTCCAGATCGCTTGCAGCGGTTAATAGCATGAAAAGGGCATAAAAAGTTACATACATTACGATAAGTCTATATTCGTGTATATCTATATACTTGCGCATGCGTTGTGTATTCTATGCTCTCTTTATGCTAGTAACCGTGCTGCAAGCGGCCTGGACCTGATCTTCTTGCTGTCCTATATCATTAATCCTTCAAACATCTCAATGAACTATGAAATGTCTGGACAGTTATTGCAATTTTTTCATTATGACGTGTCACAATTCCACGGAAAAAATATGATTTAATATACCTTATATTATTCAATATATTCTATATTAAACAGCATAAAAAAAAAGATTGATGCTTGTTTTTTAAAAAAATAAAAAAATAAAAAAATATATATTTTAATAATAATGTACCTATAATTTTAATCAAATTTAAATACTTACAATTAATATTAATACATATATATATATATATATATATATATATATATATATATATATATATATAATATATATATATTTAATAATAAATTAAATATATATATTTATTTAAATATTTATTTATATATATATAATTATATAAATTATAAAAAATCT
>Ga0157364_1005689_pt1 | contig 12726 bp, 5 predicted proteins | sample AttsexASBM2_FD_111476 | JGI IMG/M metagenome (GOLD analysis project Ga0157364, IMG submission 111476) | Fungus gardens microbial communities from leaf cutter ant in Ribeirão Preto, State of São Paulo, Brazil - Atta sexdens ASBM2 | ecosystem: Host-associated > Fungi > Mycelium > Unclassified ... | reverse complement strand
TAATAATAGAAACACAAAATGCACTACAAAGTATCCCAAAGATTTCGAAATATTTTCCACCTTTGTTTTTTTTTTGCAACTTTAGACAATTACTAAACTTGTACATAATATTTTCAGAAGTAAATTATTTGTTAATTATATAACGATATGATATCTTTAATATTTTTTTAAAATTCGTTTGTGTAAAATTCATTTGTCCGACGATTCGATTCATTGTTTAAAACTTCTTATCAATTTTTCAGATTATCTCGCTTTCCACGTAACCTTCGCGAATATTTAATCTCCTCGACACGTAGCTTTTGCTTATCAAAGTTTATACATTGACTGTTATTCACTTTCTGGAACACAATCTTTATCATTCCGAGATTTTATCAATTTCCTAGTTGTCGTATTTTTTATATAATTTTTCGAATATTTTTTATTTCGAACACACCCAGCTTCTAATTTTGGATAAATATGTTTATCTTTGACTATACGTTTATCATGAAGAAATAATCGTAAATATAACTTGCGTTATAAAATAAAAAAATATCATTAGTATGTTTTTTAATCTATTAATTAATTTATTCTTTAATCGATGGCAGTGAGTTAGTTTGCAGTGAACATTTAGAATTTGTACAAAATCTAAATGAATTTATTAATTAACTTTTACATAATTAAGATTACGAAATAATTCTTTTTTCTTAATTTTAAGAAATCGTTTCAACTGCAATCTCTCACCTGCATAACATTTAACAATTATTTTCATTATTAGAATTTTCATTACTAGAATTTTAAAAAGGTTACAATAATAATAATCCAATTTTAGTTGAAAAGAAATTTATTCTAAAATTATTGAAGATTTTGTATAATATATGAAAGAATATCACAAATAAAAATATTTTTTTGCATGCAGTTTCTATTTTTAATTCGAATCTTCACCTCTCTGAGTTATTAACTGTCTGCATGTAACTTCTAAGTTTAGACAAAAGATACCTATTTTTAGATACAATCTTCCTCACGTAACTTCTAGTTTCGAAGAGAAACTTGACTGTTTTAAACTATGAATTAGATTAAATAAAATTCAGAATAATTTTATCATTTGTTCTTTAAAACTTAATCATTAAACTGGAATAATTAAAATCTAATGTATATATTATTAATTATATTAGAATTTAATATTATTAACTCTCTAGATCATAAGTATTCCAATCAACAATTATCGTTAAATGCATTATTTTTCCGAAAAAATATTGCATGCAATCTTCATATGAAAGAAAAAAACTTAAAATTGCGAATACAATGTGAGTTGACTAAAATTTTAAAATGTCGAAATTACGACATTTATCATTACCACGGTCATTTTTTCGTTGAATATTAATCTCTCAATTGTCGATGTTCAGCTGCAAAAAGGTCTTCGATCCTCGCAGTCAAAACAAAAAGAAAAACAATAAAAAATAACAGTCAAAGAGTAAATTTCTACAAGAGAACGCGTTTCACAGTTATCACTTATTAAAAGCTCTATGCAATACAGAGCGATCTCGAGAGTGGGAGGTGAATGGATCACGATAACTTTCACGATAACGATAACGGGTCACTGGATTCTTGTAGGCACTGAAGTGCTAATTGCACTGCGGATGAATCGAGTCGCCAGATTTACTTTCACTCCAGCTACTGCTGATCGCAGTAAAACATCCCGGAAGATCATGCGGTCACTAATTAACTAATCTTTCCACCTCGCGACGTAAGTAATTGTCTCTCTGAGTTTGTCGACCTCACGATCGACCTCGTCAAAGATCCGGCGATCTCCGACAGCGAGAACGCGAGAATTCGAACTGCCTTTACTACTTTGCGTCGAAGACCATCGATCGATCGATCGCGATTCCTAGCTCTGATTAAATTTATCAGGCGACACTCTGTTAACTCTACTTCATTTCATTGTGCGATATACGTTTGGATCATTTTGAAAATACTACAGTTTTAATTGTTTTTCAAATTTTCCCCTTTCGAACTTGTTTACAACCAGGTTCCACCCGCAAAACACATAGAGTTTCGAGCCAGGAATTTTTTTTTACGGCAAAATACTTGTCGTCGAATCATAAGATCACCGCGGGATCACTAGCACGAAAGGAAACTGACTAACTGACTAACGCGAGATAATATAACGGGTCGGTCCGGTCGAATCACCTCCCACTACGTTCTTCAACTCCCGCCACCAGTCGCGACTTCACTTCACTGCGCACCATGTTGGCCTCTCGTCATCGCGATCCTGCCTCCGCGAATCCCCTTTCTTTACTTCCTCACCTGGAAGCTTTGCGAGCCTCTTTTGCTTTACAAAGACAAATTAAGACTAATTGTAGATGATTAGAGAATGTACAATTCCAGTCTGATAGGCATTTCAAATCTTCCTATTTGTTTTGAATTTCTTTTTTTTTTTTTCGATAAGACAGGATCGCTTAGAATAGAAGAATCGAATATTCACAAATATTAAGTGGAAAAAAGTTCGTTTTTTTAATGCCATTTCTAACGGGAAAAACGTCACGAACTTTTTCCCATACCTAATATTCAAGAAGAATCGAATATTCGAATATATATTTTCGAGCGAACATGTAGCTTCGATGAGTTTCAAGTTTTATTTAAAAATATATAAACAAGAATCTACACAATTTTTAGAAAATTCGATTTTTTTTTAAATTTATCGATATGAATATTGCAACTTTTATATTTGCCATAATACAAATTAAGACTAATTAAGACTGATTGTAAGACGATTAAAGAACGTACAATTTCGATCTGATAGGCATTTCAAATCTTCCTATTGTTTCGAATTTTTTTTTTTCTTTTTATAAGACTGAGGATCGCTTAGAATAGAAGAATCAAATATTCAAAAATATTCAAGAATATTCAAGAAGAATTGAATATTCGAATATATATTTTCGAGCGAATATATAGCTTCGATGGATTTCAAGTTTTATTCAAAAATTATAAATAAAATTATAAACAAAAATCTACACAATTTTTAGAAAATTTGATTTTTTTTTTAAACTTATCGATATGAATATTGCAACTTTTTTATTTGCCATAATACAAATTAAGACTAATTAAGACTAATTGTAAGACGATTAAATAATAAAGAATTAAACAAGAAAGGATTAAAGATTAAAGAACAATACAATTCCAGTCTGATAAGCATTTCAAATCTTCCTGTTTCGAATTTCTTTTTTTTTCGATAAGACAGGATCGCTTAAAATAGAAGAATCGAATATTCGAATATATATTTTCGAACATGTAGCTTCGATGAGTTTCAAGTTTTATTCAAAAATTATAAACAAAAATCTACACAATTTTTAGAAAATTTTATTTTTTTTTTAAACTTATCAATATGAATATTGCAACTTTTTTATTTGACATAATACAAATTTATATGATCGCATTCTAAACACATTTTTCGACTATTAAATAAAATCTCCCGGTTAATTTAGAATAACATATGTTATAATAGATCATACGATCATCTTATTCTGAGATACGTGTGACATGCGCGTTTTAATGATACGCGACAACCTTTAAACTTTCATGTAATAATAATGTGGACCTGCGCGCGTCCGAAGTGTTTGTATATTTTATCCTAAATTATTAGATATTGAATATTAAAATTTAAATATCTAACTTACCAGAGCCTGCGATGTCTGCGAAATGAAAAATCGCCTCGCTTTCTTTGGAAAAATCTAATCACAACAGATATGGTCGGAACGTTTCAATTTTTCCTCAAATTCTCTTCACTCACAGTATAAGTTATTCGGAGATAATGTTGTAATACAAACAGACACTGCAGATACTATATCAGCACAAATATCCGCAATTACTGATTCATATATTAGCCTATCTATCGTTACGAAAAAAGGTCAATACTTTTAATTACAACACACAGTTAGCATAACATATTTCCGTCATAATTGCGAAGAAATATAAAATGCTCTGACTTGTTAACTATAATTTGCACTACGTACTTTCTGTATCACGAATATGGAAAAGACTAGACTATTCCAACTTGTTCTGCCTACGACTAGCTACCTGTCTTGACTAGAACACTTGCGATACTGAACTGAGTATTACTATGTAGGTTGGTCAAAAGGCCAGATGCAGGTAGATGCGGTTCGTTTTTCGGGGGTTGCATTGTTTCGGGGTTCTGAAAGGGCGTTTCTCTAGAAGCCGAAAGGAAGCTGATTGGATGGCAACTCTTGCTGAGCAACTAACTGGTCATTGATCCGAAATTTTGTATAAGGGGGGGGGGGAGGGAACATCTTTTTAAAAAATTTTTATTTAGAAAATAAATATTAATTATTATTACTTAATTATTTGTCATATATAATAATGTTCTGTATCTAAACAAAAAAGCTTCACAAAAATAATCATATTTGACTCTTAAAAGCTAAAATTCTCAAATTATATGAATATTTTTTATACTAAATAATACAATTTTTTCAATTATTATTAATATACTTACATTTTTTTTAATTATTAAATTATTTTATTGAGATGATTATTAAATCATTTGTTAATAAATTATTAATTATTTATTGTTATATTATTTTCTAAAAATAAGTTTTTTTTTAATTAAAAAAAGATATTTCTCGTGTATCTTTTGCATTCACTGTAAGTATAAGTATATAAAACACACTCTTTCACATTATCGTATTTATATGCGATATAAAAGTAGTTTTTGCTGCAATGTTTATAGCAACGATAGTGATTGTAACAACAATTGCAATGCAGCGGTAATAGCACAAAGTTGTACATAGATATCTCAGCACTCAACATTGAATGTTTGACATCTACAACTCCATAAACTTCTGCACACTATCATAAATTCTTAAAAATCCTCTATAAATCAAAGGAACTCAGGAGATAAGATAAACTTTCGCTTGTTGAAATTCATAAAAACGATGAACAGATTTTCTGAAGAATATAAAGCTTACTTCTTTTTCACATTTTCTTGTAACAAATATTTTAAGAAATGTAAAATTAAAATTTCTTTTTTTTTTTGTAATAACAAGTTTTTTTTTCGTCTTTGTTTATTTTGTCACAAATTTTTTCATCATTAAAAGTTGTATGTTTAAATAACTCTAACATGCTCCTATCATAGCATTTACTCACTCCAATGCTTGTTAGAATGAGTAAATAGTATCACTATAAAAAGTAAAATTTTAAATGTTAATTTTAATTTGCTCAGAAAGTCCATTTATATGTCTTTAAATTAAAATTTAAATATTAATTTAAATTAAATTAATATTTTATTTTCTACAATAGAAACATGTTAAAGCATACGTGAACAATAAATCTTAAACCATCATCAAAACAATTGACAATTTTTCCTTTGATCATTAGAAACGAAAGAAGCGAATTCATTTTTGAAAGGTTACTTTTTCCTTAGTAAAATTTATTATAATTCGTCGTATTCTTTGCTTTAAAATATGGTACTATTTCTAGACAATTACAGCGCTTCTTTGTCCTATTAAGGTTAGCAATTCATTTTTAGTAAATCTTCAAAGAAACTTATACAGCTTTGACTTGGATATATAGACAATTCATTCTCAGAATAGAGATATTTATCCAGGATATTTAACAAACACATTGTTAAATAAAAATCAATTATTCAGGAATTAGTATCTATTACTTACACAAGATTATCTTTTTCTAAAAATTTATTACAAACTTAATTTTTTGTTAAAAGAAAATATATGTTATTGTGAAAAAACTGTCATTACTTTGGTGATAGCTTAATGATAATACTGGTCGGTAAAAATTTAATCTTCTTTTTTGGCCTTAAAATAAAATAAACGAAATTGTTTCTGATAAATTTTGATGCACTGATTAAGAATCTGAGCTCAAAAATGTCGTATTATTCAAATTTTTGAATTCTAACGTAGAAGTTCAAAAAATGAGGTTTCTAGTCACTTTCAACGACTTAGAAAATGTCTAATTTTTTTTAGCATCCACGCGGATTTTCATTAAAGTATTATTCTTTAAAAAAAAAAAAAAATTATTAAACATTTTATAAGTCATTAAAAATGATTAAAAACTTTATTTTTTGTACCTTTAGGTTAGAATATCTCAAAAACTTGACGCGACACGATATTTTCGGGGCCAGATTCGTAATCAGCGCATCAAAATCTAAACAACTTTATTTACTTTAAAGTCAAAATGGTATCGACCAATGTAATTAAAAATCAATTTGCAACAAAATAAATACAAACAGAAAATAAACAAGAAAAAAAGATATTCTAAGAAAAAAAAGAGAAATTTGCATCACATTTTAATTTCTTAAAAATATTTGTTGCAGGAGGTAATTTTTTCTAAAGATTTGTCAAGTTTTTCTGGAGAAAGAAATTCATGTTTTTAAATTTTTTTAAATTTACTTACAATAATGGCAAAAATGCATTAATCTAAAGTATATATTATATTATACCATCTATGTATTAGAAAAATTGATTTTGGAATATTATAATAACAGAGATTGTAAGGGCATAAAACACATATATTAATATTTACGCTTTAAACAAACTACATACAAGTGAAAGTTGTGTTTATAACATTTTTTATCGAACAACATTTTTATAGATTATTTTATTTGGTATTAGTTTTGTTGTTATAAACAAAAAGTTTAAAAATCATAACGAAAATCTAAATTTTTTTTATATAAATATTTTAAGTACTAAAAATGACTTATGCAAAGTTTCATTGAGATTCACCAATTAATTTATAACAAATAAATATTTTGTTTATTTACTGATTAATGTCTGCATCTCAATGTAATTTTATATAAATATTTTTGAATTCATAAAGTACTTATATAAAAAAATTGAGATTTTTATCATTATTTTGTAATATATTTTCATATATTTCTATTAAATACAATTTTAAAAAATTGTTATTACTTTTTATTAAAATAACTTTTGATCCAAATGATCAATTGTCTCTAATTTTTTTGTATTACTTGTAAATGCAATTTAGAATAATCTGTAATTTTTTCAAGTTCTTAACATTGCCTTACAACCTCCTTAACTTTCTTCTTTTTCTGAGATTTATTATTCTGTCACGTAAATAATCCGAAAATTCGAAATTTTTTTATATTTATTATTAATTTCTGAACTAAGAGGTATTCCTATTATAATTTATAACTCAGAAAGACTATTTTTCAAAACAGACAGCGTAGCATTTCAAAAGCGCATTCTCAATTTTTATTTTTAAAAGAGAAAACGAAATATAATAAAACCTTTCTCCAATTTCAGTCTTAATCTCTATAACCTTCAAATATTTTTTTGAAAATAATTTTATTTGACAAATATTTTTGTTTAGTATAAATAGAAAGGATTTAAAATTGTAAAAATTTTCTCTTCCATTCTTAAAATGAGCAGATAAAATTCATGTATACCTGGGTCTATTAAAAGGTCCACTTGAAGTCTGTCACTTACATCTGTCACAATACAGTCATTCTTCATAAATTCTTTTATGTAGAAAGAACTTTTCTATTATGTATTATTTTGTTCCGGTATATATTGTTGTCTTTATTGTCTATACTTTCTCTCACCATCTGTCAATTTCAATAGAATATAAAAGCTATATTTTTTTTTGCAATCACACTCTTCAAATTAAATATCTAAAAAGCTGAATATTCCTGAATAAAAATTACAAAAATAGCTGAATATTTTAAACATTAAATATTAAATTTAAAAGAGCAAAATTTAAATTTGTTACAAAATCTAGCTATGTTTTCAAAAAGGATGTAATATACATAACTCTTACAATTATGAAGATTTCATGAAATTATAAAATATTTTAATCTTTCATTTTAATCTTTTTCTTTACTTTCTATTTTTTGTTTCGTTTATTAAAATCTTCACAAATGATAATTATTTAATTTTAAATTTATATTGAAAAAATAATTCTATTAAAAATGCGCATATATTATTTATTTATTACTGTTATATCTACATTGTGTACGTTATATGAATGTTTTGATTTACAGAATAAAATAAGGAGAAATAAATACAGCTAGTGAAATTGTACGAGTACATAGTCTTTCAATAAACTTGGCAAGATCGAAAAAACCGTATATCGAATAACATACGAAGTTATCGTGAAGACATGCGGGTCTTTATCTTCAACATGCACAAGTTACTGATTATAGAAACCAGATAAATATGTGTGAGGGCCGACTCGATATGAAAATACTTTTAATCGCATGTATCGATTGCGCAACAAGTTGACAAAGAAAATTGCGAACGTTTGAAATATTGTGACATACTTAATAATTTTTCAACTTTTATTTTTATATATATTAGTCATATTTTAACGAATGTTAATTTTAGGGTGTAAACCACTTGACGCTATTAATGCTTCAAAATTTTTGACTAATCGGTAGAAAAAATTTTACTAATTGGCTAATTTAAAAAATGCTTCAAAGCATACGTAGTATCATAGTCTTAATCTAATTTCTTTCGTTTTGCAAATGCAGGAAAAATTAAGCTAAAAATTTGCGGATTCATCTTTCTCCATTTTTCATTTTTGATTCTGCAATATTTCCTACTGTATTAATCGATCGAAATTAAATAACAATACTTGAGAATATTACTTGATTTACATTTATGAACAATTTGAAGAGTAGTTAGTGATATTATTTCATTGAAATAAATCTATCGGTAGCGATATGTACAGTATGTTATTGCTGTACAAAATGCTGACTTATCACAGTTATCACATATCACAATTAAAAAAACTCGTATGTGTAAGAAGCTCGACAACAAACTTTCACCGATTCGATTATTCTTAAAAAAATTCCGGCGATTAATGTACACGTACATGTTTACTTGTCCAATAAAGTGTCTTATTATAAAACGAGATACTGCATTGCATTTAAATATATATATATATATATATATATACACTAATACAAAATTTAAGAATTCTAAAATTTTTTTCACTTACAAGATCTCCTTTTCGAAATTAGATATGGAATTACAATTCAAAGAGAATTATAAATTCTGAATTAATAGAAATGTAAGTAGTAATTAATTGAAATCTTGATACGCAGCCCAATTATGATTTATATTAATCTGAGGATTAAAATACCGGGAATTCTCTTTGCATTTCTCATACACGTTGCCCGTTATCACTCCATGCTTTATCGTCATTCCGAATCACTTCAATCACGTATATCGCGGCAGATTATACATGTAACTTCACCGAATCGCAAATTTAGTTTGACGAATCAGCAGCGGATGTGTCTCGCGGTCTGTTCGAGCGAAGATCATGCATTATGCAATGTATATGTTCGTCCACGTACATGAACGCATAAGTTAGATTTAATTAAATTAAACTTTGTGAAAATAGAACACATTGCTCGCTTGAATTATTATGACTTGAAGAAAGCTATATGAAATGGATAAATAAATCAGCAAATATAAAAAAATTAAGATAATACTTGTAAAATAATTAATTAGTAATGAAAGCGTAATACGGAGGTGTCATAAATATTTCTAATTATGAGCGAACGATCGTCGAAGAAGCAATTGCAAACTTCTTGAAGAATAAATTAAAATGTCATATTTCTAAAACGTGACACAGCTGCGTCTCGTACCAGAAACGGAATAATATTTACATAATACGAGATATTATATTTCTTTGGGTAGATTAAAAGATAACCGCGAAGAAAAACGTGATCGCGAAAATTAAAACGTTCGTAAAAGAAGCTGCATTTTGCAATCAGAATTTGACTAAAACGAAAGAATTGTTATCAATTATAAGAAATTATAGCAAATTAATATAAAGAGTATTTAAATGTGCAATTTGAGATGTGTATATTGGGTGTGTATTATACATATATTGAAAGTATGTAATTTTCCTTTACTTTTTGTTTCTTTCTACAAATCTAACTATGCATGTATAAATATAAACGCACGCACGCGCGCGCGCACACACACACACATACGCACGCACCAAACATATATATAGATACATTTAATAATAATAAATTTATATATATTTTATTATTGACGGAGCAAAACTGACATCTCAAATTAAATTTATAACGTATTAATTAATACATACCATATGCCAAAAGATAACTGACTGATAGTAATTTAATTCAGTAAGATAACCAGAATATTTCATAAGATAATGAAGATTTTTAATTCTTTTCAAATATCCCATATTTGAGATAGAAGATTTGAATTAAAAATAGTCATATCGGAGAATTAACGAAAGAAGTGACGAAATCCTATCTCAGCAACTGCATTATTCATGCTAATTTAAAAATTCCGAGCTATCTGCAAAATCAATATGCATCATCAAAGAGGCAGTATGCACGCGGATATTAATTAATGAAGCGTCGACTAGCAATGTGCGATATCTCATTCCTTGTTATCGGCATCGGAGAGTCAACAGCGGTCAAGGATTACACTGTAGCGCTATAATTAACGTAGCGATATATCGTCATCAAGAGGAAAAGACAAAAAGAAAGAGAGAGGGAAAGAGAGAAGAGAAGGGAAGAAGAAGAGAGAAACCGATGTATTCATCAAATTTAATAAATACATTGGTCTCTCTCTCTCTCTCTCTCTCTCTCTCTCTCTCTCTCTCTCTCTCTCAATCTGAAGTGTCAAGTTAGCATGAGTTCGAAATTTTTCATGTACATTGGCGATAATACCGGGTACACGTATATCGTGCCATGGAATTGCTTAAAAGCATGATGAGGGAACAGCAGAGAGAATGCCGTTAAAACCGCTCTATAAATAATCGGCCGGTGTGTTTCCAGGGCTCCCCTCCTCATTTACGCAACGTCGTGCAAAGGCGATAAGGATAAGCATGTTGCCTTCGAACTTGGTTGGTGAACGGTTCTTGGAAGCCCCACGTACCGTTTATCAGCGCGTTCTTTTCGCTTCTTTAATTCATCTTTTTAATTCACATACACATGTATGTACACCTCATCTCCCATTCATCTAGGCGAAATTTTTCCTCATTAAAATAAATTTTCGGAGAAATTAATATAAAAAATTCTTCTGCAGAATTGTTTGCGAATTATTGACTCATTGATAAAGTCAAATTTGTACGTTGTAAAATACAGAAAAATAAAAAATTATTTTTTTAGAAAATTATAAAGTATAGTACTAATATCAATTAATCTTGCAGTCGTCAAAATTATGTTAGATATTTACATAATTGCGATTAGATTATTGCATAAGAATTCTCTTCTCTCAAATTTGATTTCAATTTAAACCGAATTTAATGAGAGACAAGCACGCTCGATGTTTCCCGATCATAATATTATCCGATTATGCGTTTCCTCAATTATCCTCTCATCGCTGCGAGAATCGCGATCCTCACGATAGTAAACTAGTCGATCGGTTTTCTCTGTCAAGTTGTCGGGTGAGCGAACGAGAAGGAAGAGAGAAGACGGAGAAAGTATGCAGTGTTACGTCCGAATCGTAAGCTTCCTGCTCATTTAGTTCTACGATTGTAATTTCGAGTTACGTTATCATGACGAGAAGGAAGACGAAGGAAAGAACGAGTTTCTTTACGTGCTAGTTCGGATTTCTCCGCGTTGTAATCCAGATTTTTTTGTGTGTCGTCGTCAGCGCATTCGAGAAATCGTTTGCTACTGATTCTTTCACAAACAAACACGCGTATAAGCTGCCGATTTCGATGGTTGTCGTATTTTAATTTGAAATATCAAGAGATTCAAGAAAATCTTTTCATTGATTTTGATTTAATAGGAACTAATTTCATCTGTAAAGTTTTTCTCTTAGCAATGTATTACTTAATCGTTTTTTATACATATTTTATAAGATATTTTTCATATCTTTTATTACTTATATTATATTCATATAAAATCCTCGCCTGATAAAATTACGCGAAAAAAATAGATAAATTGAAGAGATCAAACGGATAAAAAAAATCATATAAAATTAAATAAAGTTTCGATTATGAAAAATTCTGTATAAAAAATTGCATCCAACAATTGAGTTGGCGAAATCTCGGAAGACAGGGAAGAAGCTCACGTATCGTCGGCGTTATCAGTGAAGAAATCATATTGCGCGAACAGTCGCAGTTCACTCGACGTAACGCGAGTTATCACATGGAGAGGGAAGAGGTTGCGGTGCAGGAGGCGAAAATACTTAAAAATAGACTCTTTCGCTTTCATATAATCACAAGGTCAGTACGGCATTGCTTCGACAAGGAAACGACTCTATGTCGGCAATCCTCTAAACGCGATCACCGAAGTCGGCCAAGTTAATCAGACATTTGTTTATTTCCCTTCGACATATCACGAAAACAAATCTATGAATTTATCTTATAAATTTTATAATTTATATTATAGATATTGCACTTGCAATAAAGTATGCTATACAGATATTTGCATACTGCGACTCGTATTATCTTTATATATTTGTATATATACATTTATATTTTATATCTTCCATACTTCGTTATTTTATCAGAGAAATTAGTTGTCCTCTCTGTGTAAACATAGCATGAAAAAAAAGAGAAATTTAATTTTGTTGTTTGGTAGCCGACATAAAATCTGACTTTGTGTCGAAAATGATTATTATGGCAATTAAATGAAGAAGCTCGCTTGTCATAATTGTATGTTTGTACATTTCCTTCCTACAAAGTGAAAGCTACAGAAATTCTATACAAGTATATATGTATGTGTATCAGTAGCAATATAAAATCGGTTTTTTGTCTTTT
>Ga0157364_1005688_pt1 | contig 12726 bp, 4 predicted proteins | sample AttsexASBM2_FD_111476 | JGI IMG/M metagenome (GOLD analysis project Ga0157364, IMG submission 111476) | Fungus gardens microbial communities from leaf cutter ant in Ribeirão Preto, State of São Paulo, Brazil - Atta sexdens ASBM2 | ecosystem: Host-associated > Fungi > Mycelium > Unclassified ... | reverse complement strand
TCGATTATCAGACTAGCGAATTACAGTGTAACTACTAGTCTTATATACAAACGGATACTATAGGAGATGCTCGGGGTTTCAGTGGTAAAACCCCTATTGCCCCTAGCGGAGGTTTCAGTGTTGAGACACTGACAGGAGCAACTCCATCATGGAAGACTGAGTTGAATAAGAGTATCTCTGCCATGGAAGACGGAATATCTGGAGGGTTGCAGCACTGCCATAAGACATGTTGCGAGAAAGGTGGCTGCCATGGAAGGTGGGCTTGTATGGTTCAGAGGTGGCATCACCGCAGGGATGTAGTTTTCCGGACAGGTGGACTTGTATATGACAACTAGTATTTTAGTCTTTTATAATAAACTTATTTCTATCAAAAAACTTTGTAGTTATTTGGCTTTGTTTGTATCAAACTCTGTAGTCATTTAGATCTGTTTTCATCATCTACTTATTTCTCTCAAACTTCACAAAATACTCAGACTTTTATGTGAAATTTTCTCTTATCCAGCCTAAATTCCTTTTAGTATTTTACTACTGAAATATCTGCTTGAAGATCTGTTTAATTAACTAAAATAGTATTATTGTTATTACTGCATAGTTTCATAGTTATTTATTATATTAATATATATAAGGCTTGAAATAGGAGTAAACTTTGTCATAGAAGACTAAGTACTTATAAGGTTTAATAAGAGATAATACTGTTATAAAAGACAGGTTATTTATAGAATTAAACTCAGGTATATAATAGGAGATTACTATTAGTAATAAATAGAAAGGAATAGTAATAATAAACAGAACTGTACTTAGTGAAAATCTGTAATAGAGAATAGCAAAGCTAATTAGACAAATTTCATAGAGTTGATGATAATATTCAATACTTATAGTCTAAAGAAAAAAAGAACTCTACAGAATTTAATAATGTTAGAATATTAAGATTTTGTGAAAGCACTGCTACTTAGATGAACTATAGAGCACTAAAGTTTAGTTGGTAGAACTTTGCTATTATCAAAGTTGTGAATAATGAACTTTATTTTTTTTTTCATTTAACTTAAGGTTAGGGTTTAGTGTGATATTATATGTTACAGTCACAGAATTACATATCATAGAAGAATATAGAAGGTTTCAGAATAATAATATCATATCATATACTAATAGTATGTAATATATATACTCTTTAGAGTAAGTTAGGTTTAGTGTAGTATGGACCAATAGCCTAGTCTATATAAGTAGGATACATTATATTTAGGAACTCTATCAAGTCCTCTTACATTAACCCTAATACAAAGTTTTTTTGTTAAGAAGTCTTCAATCATAACAGTTATTCTATTTAGTACAAATATATCTGAGATATTTCCCTAAGGATTTTGATTAGATATTGGAACTTTTTGTAGTACTAATAGCTATTTAGGATTTTCTTAACTTCTTACTTTTTTTGTCTATTTATAAGAATAGTATTAGGGTAACTGAACAAAGTTTGTGGGATTTAGCAGAGATTACAATCTTTAGAAAAGTTCTAAGTTCATTATTTCTAATAACTAGATATATAACTTATCTCCAAAGAAGTTGTAAAAGAATAGAATAAAGTTTCCTGAAGATAAAAACTACTCTAAATACCTAAACAGTTCATACCAATCAAATAAAACATCAAGTGGAACATTGCTAATCTAACCTAGAAATAATAATATCAGATAGTTAGGAACTTAAATAGAATAGTCAGACATATAGATTGAATAGTAGTAAACTTATTAAACTATAGTTAAAAGAAAGAGAGCATGATTATCTTGTGGATAGTATTTAAAGAAATTCTAAAATGAAAATGGCAGTAACAACTTGATAAACTCTGCAAGATTAGTAATAATATTCAATGCTTGTATACATAAAGAGAAAAAGATTGCTGTAGGTTTTAGTAGTGTTTAAGACTTGAGTCTGAACAAAGTAGTTGATCCTCTTATAAATAGAGTCTAGAAGAGAATTCAAATATTTGTTAGATATTGGGTTTTCAGATGCAGCAGTTAGCTTGACAATATTAAATATTAAATGTAGCCTTTTCAATACCAGTGAAGGCCTTAATTAATAGGCCATGGGTTTTACTTGCTTCTCCACTATATAAGGTTTAAGATATCAATGTGACAGTTTAGCTGAGAGATATGTAATATGAGTATCTACAAAGTTAAGGTATATTTTGTTACCAAGTTGAAAAACTAAAGTTGGGATTTGTCTTCAGTTGTAGTATAGTATTGTGTCTTTTTGTGACTTGTAGGTTGTAGACTTGACCTTTTCTAGCACAACTTTCATCTGCTCTGTAAACTTCATGATGTTCTCTAACTTAGACCTATAATAGTTTGGTTCAAAATATATCTAGAAGAAGTGACCTGTATTTAAAAAAACAGATATTGCTTAGTAAAGTTATAAACATGGGATATTAGTCAAGTTTCTAATTAACACACTTTAACTATCTATCTGACTAGAAATACTGTGTTATCAACAAAGCAATCTTGATCCCAAGCATATAGTATAACTTTTTAGTAAAAATTATAACAAACTATGGTCTTCTATAGAAACCATGTAATATTTCTAGATATGATATTAAAAAAAGTCTTGCAATATCCTCTATAGTAACAGTTGTATGAGTTAAAATTAAATATGTCTTTTTGGATACAAAGTGTAAAAAGACCTACTATTCTGTCTGAACTTGAGTCTCAAATACTACTAATGCCTATTGTCAAGTTTATGGTCTTTTTTTCTCTTTCTATAAGTCTTAAATACCACTATTAACCTTATAGAGTTTGACAATTCAATATCACTACTCTAGCTCCAAAATCTCTTCAAATACTATTCTTAAGATAATTACAATCTCCTCTAATAAGCTCTTTACAATCTGGTCAATATTCAAGATCATTCTATCTAGGTTCTTGATTATCTGATATAACTATCTTGAGGTTAGATCAACAAAACTCTATAGACTTTGGGAGTTTGATAATAAAGTCTATGCTTATATTTTTCTATCTGGCATTTAATACCAGCAGCAGATATAACTTCCCAAGAGATAGATATTAAGTCAGCTTAGTATATAAATAAACAAAGATCACATGTGCTAATATACTAGCCAATATATCTAGATATCTAGAACTACCAGTAATTTTCAGAGACTAGTTCCAAAGTTTTCTATCTACCTGTATATTTGACTATCTTTAAATTATGGTAAAGTATGATTATTCACTAGCAAAGATTCATAGTATTAGAAACATATATATATATCTTACTACAAAACAAGAGCAAGCCATTGTTTTATAACCATTTTAAAGACTGTAAAGACTTTGTAAAAGAACCTGGCTTTTCTTTGTATAGTTTAGCAAACTTGTTTAACTCCAACTCTTGTAAACTTTCAAACTCCACTCTTATAATTAGCCCTTTAAAAGTTTTCTTAGCTTATTGTATACTGTTCTTCCATTACTACCAAATATATACTACTTTTTCAAGTAATGTTCTAGATACTTCAAATTAGATTTCTAACCATTTGCATGCTATTATTCTGATATTAGCTTAATATTGTTCCACCAGATTGCAATAAACAGTAATGTATTTAGAAAATTAGCTATATTTAGAAAATCTTATTCTATTCTCTTGGGTTTTCTTAAAGACATAAAATTCCATATAATCTTATAGACTTTGTTCAGTTATCCTAACAGACTTTGTATTAAATTCATATCAGAAAGTAAAAGCCTACAATGCTGGTCTGGAAATATACTGAGTATAGAAATCCTATACAAAGTATACAGTGATGTAAGCTTTCTAAAATGATCTTGGCTTTAGCTTATATACTGTGCTGTCTGTTTGCTACATAGTCACAACTTTAGGAGATAGAATAAAGTCTAAATAAAGTGAATACTGATAGTGGTATATTACCAAAGAATACTAGGAATCAAGTTCAACTTGAATATTTGATTATTAGACTAGTAAATTACAGTGTAACTACTAGTCTTATATATAAGTATAAATTATAAAAGAAACTCAGATGTTAGGTTTTAGTAATAAGACATTAGAAGGAGTTGATAGAGAAACTCTACTATAGAAGGCCAAGTTGGATAGAAGTATCTCTGTTATAGAAGACAGAGTACTTATGAGGTTTAGGTTTGATTACAATACTGTTATGGTATGCTTGGACACTAATCTTTTTCTTTTTCTTTTATCTATTTTCCTTGATTTAATATTTCTTTTGATTTTTTTTTCTTTTTGATGATGAAGAGGCATATGACTGAGGTCACATGACATATCACATAATATGAGATCATAGGCCTAGACTTGGCTAGAGTGGGCTAAAAAAAGCTAAAAGAATAATATTAGGATATATATATATAGTATAGTATTCTTATGGAAGACATAAGGATGAGGCATGGACAACACATAGACTTTAGGGCAAGGTTAAATAGTATTAACACAGACCACCTATAATTTATATAAATAGGATAGCAATTCAGCAAAAACTCCTTATCGAGTTCTCTTATGATCCCTATAATGATATCCACTTTTGAAATTTATTGTTTGTATCTCTATTGGTCTTTGTGACTAGTGGTTGCCACAACAAATACTGCCACAAAGAACATATTGTAAAAATAAGACTATCATAGAAGATAAATAGTTTGGATGAAACATTACCACTATAGAGAACAGGCTTTTGAATAAGTAAATTTAGCATATGACACTTTGTTACAGAATTTTGAAGTTTATGTATAGCTCTGGCTACCAGTTTTTCTTATTTGTCTTTGTTCAGTCAATTTTCTAACTAGATATCCATCAAAAGAGTTTTCTCTTTACCTTTTACAACTATATCTTCTAATACTTGAGTAGTGAGAAATTCTAGCTTGAGTAACACCATATCTTGATTGTCTTAGAAATCTATATCATGATATACTTACTTTGACAGTATGTCAGACTTATTTATGAACTTCTCTGGATAATAGTGTAGTAAGAAGTCAGATCATGCTAAGTATAATATAATGACCACTAGGCTTGTTTTTGGTTTAATTTCTTGATAATTATGACATACTTTAGATTTTTGTAGTCTGTTCAAATCTTAACTAGTATTATAGCTCTTTTTATGAGATAATGCCATTTTTCTAATATGCAGATAATTACCAGTACTTTCTTATTATGTATCTCATAGTCATATTCTACTAAGGAGAGATACTTGCTAAGGAAAGTAACTGAATTCTACTTATCATCTTTCTAGAAGACTTAGGAAAGTGCCATACTAGTTGTAAAATCTGAGCTATCTGCTTCAATATTGAATAGAGTCAAAGTATCCAAGAAGATCAGTACTAGTGCTATAGTGATAGTATTCTTTTATATATTGAAGACCACTTGCTATGCAAGATTCCAGGTCTAAGTACTAGTGTTTTCTATTATGTCAAAAAAGAGTAAATAGTATCTAAAAACTTATAGACAAACTTCTAGTAAAAGTTAGTAAAGCTATTTGTAAGTTTGTATAAGTAGTCAGTACAGGCCATTTATAAGCTTCAGTGATCTTTACAGTATCCATCTCAATATGATTCTTATAAGACAATCTACTGTCTTACTAAAATTTGAGTTACTAATACTACTGATATCTGTAGTCAATCCTATAAACCTCTTCTCTCTTAAAACTTAAGTCTCAATCCTACTGCAAATCCTACCAGACCTCTACTCAACATTATTTCTATGATTGCAACAATCCACTCTTTCCTACTAATTGTTACAACTTCAGCTCAAGTAATAAAGTAAAAGAAAAATCTTATATTAGGATTAATATAAGAAAATCTAATAGAGTTCATAGTATAGGCAAGTCTACTTTATATACCTTTATATACCTCTAGAGTATAGTCTATACATGCCTATATCTAGTTTATTCTAAATGTTATGAGTTATATACATAAAATTTATCATGTCATTCTTCTAGATTTTTCTATACTCTTTTCCATATCATATGATATTGTGACTATAATATGTATAACAGTTGCAACATTACATCACTTCTCTTAACTAAGTATAAATCAAGAAAATAAAGATATGAAAATAAGAAAAAATAGAAAAAGAACAAATCTACTATTTTTAAGCTTGACACTACTGCTTAATAAGCTCTTGCTATCCCATAATTTTTGAAATCTCTCTATTAGAGTTTATAACCACCTAGCTTTACCATTCTATAGTTAGATTAATTAATGTTCTGTATAATATCTTATCTAATTAGAATTGACTTCTGGATATTTAGAGTAGTTACTATTTCTGAGAAACTCCATTCTATTTTCTTAAAATTCTCTAGAGGTGAGCTGTATACTTGTAACTATGAATAATAGAACTTAGGACTCTCTAGAGATCACAAACCCTATATAAACCTGTGAACTTTGCCTAGTTGTTTTAATAATAGAATAGAATTCTCTATCTGAAACTTTAAAGCATTAATTGATTCAGCAGTCTCAGATTGCCTACTCTTATATCTCAATCTCTCTTACTATTTATTGCTTCTTAACTGATACCTACTACTTCATAACTCCCATCAATACTAACAAAGCTTTGAAGCTTTTTCAGCATTATTTAAGAGAAGTAGCTAAATACTAGTAAATCTTAGAACTCAATACTAATAATATTCTTGTCAGTATTATAATCCAACTTAGAGACTTGTAAGCATTTATATTCAATCTTATCTCTATATCCACAGATATATCTTATCTATCATTACTTTCAAGATTTTTATCTCTCATTAATACTTCTATATTTAAAAATCTCTTTTATTACTCTAGACTCTATATTCTATCTTTGCTAGATTTCAGTAGTAATTAATAAATAGAAAGAGCCTTTCTAAGCTCTTGTTCTTTATATATCTGGCTATTTACAAATTTATTCTTTATAAGTGACTGAGCTTTTGTCACAAACTTCATTCAGCTTGTATTTCTACAACCAGTAGACAAATTTTCTTAAAATAATCAATGTTACATTAGAAAGTGCTTATCAAATAGTTTCTAATGATATATTATACATCATATAGAGATCAGTATTTATAAAGATACAAGTATATCAATATAGTGATATAATTAGTTATCTTCTAAAATTAGCCTGACATCTGCTATGACAGATAATAGCCCTACCAGATAATGGAAACAGCTTGTGCATAGTTTATTACTATTTTGTATAAATATTTTTATATCTGAAGATTGGATCTTAGACTTAATAATAATATTAGTTTTCATTAATAATTATTATTTCTCATTATCATTGACATCTGTATTCATCTTAATCATTATTGTTATCATTATTAAACTTCTAAATCACTCTTAAACCTCTGAGAGTATATCTAAGGTTCAAATATTATGAATAAGTAAGTAGTTCATTTTGTGATAGTCTTTGAATAGTCTGAGAGTCTCTTTTATTAGGAATCAACCACTAAGATATTACTATATGGCCCAAATTTTAGCAGCTTTTCTACAAGCATATCTTTTTAGTCAATACTACTACTGAAACTGTTAACAAATTAAAAGGAACAATATATTACCAAGAGAGCTATGCTGTAGAGAACTATTTAAATGAGTTTCAAATCCTAATTTTGAAAGCTAGCTATACAAACTGCCACCATAGTAGCTAAGTATTTCTGCAGATTTTGAACAGTAATCTAGAACTAGATTATGACTATACAAGTGGAAAGACTCAAAGATATAGACCTCTCTATATAGTTTGAAGCTATACTTTTAGAAGTAATTTACACTCACTGGGAGATCTACAAATATAGTATAGAAGACAGATCAAATAGTAGGAATTATAGAAACAGAATGTTGCAATTTAAGTCCTAGAGTTTGGATAAAACAGGAAATTAGTATTGTTTAATACAAAAAACTCAGTAGAATTCCTAGTATAGGTGAGTTTACTCTATATACCTCTTGTATATGGTTTATGTATACTTTACATCTAGCCTACTCTAAATGCTATGAATTATATATATATAAGTTTTTGATACAATCTTAAGCTTGGCTTAAGTTGCAACTTAGATAAAGATTTGAGAAAGAATGAAGGAAATAATCAGTTAGTAAAGTGTTAAGATATAAGATGATATTTACTACTTATATACTTATAGACTATAAAGAAACCATATGATGTTTATGAGTAACACATAAGGAAAAAATAAGGGAAATATGATAAAGTCTCTACTACTACATAAGTGTTATAACTTAGTAAACATAAAAGAACTTAATAGAGTTCCAAGTATAAGCTAGTCTATTTTATATCCTACAGACTATGATTTGTGTATATAATATAACTAACCTACTCTAAAGTACATATGCTTGCCATAAGACTAATATATGACATCATCTGTTCTAGAACTTTCTATAACCTTCTCTGTGTCATATATTTATCACACTTTGTTACATCACATCACTATTTTGTCTAAGTCCAGAATTCATAAAAATAAAAATAAAATAAAAGAATAAAATAAAATAAAATCAAATTTATCATTCATAGCTCTAATAATGAGATGTTGACTGATAAAACATGAAGATTAAGTGAGACATAGTAGATTGTAATAGCTATGAGTCAAAAATGAAATAAACCCTAACATATGTTCAAAACATGTTAGCTATAAAACAAACATCTATAAAACATAAAGTAGTAATTATAGTAATCATAACAGTTCTTATATTATATAATATATAATATCATTCTTCTTAGATGTTACATGATGTTGTGACTGTGACTGTTACATGTGTGACATACTTGTGACATTCACATATAACATCACTGTTATGACTCAGAACTCTTAGAGTTGGGCTAAGAGGTAACCTTATATTGGGGTAACACAAGAGAACTCGATGAAGAACTCTGTACAGGATAGTCTACCTTTATATACTGAATCCTCAGGGGCTATGCTAGCTATTTCTAACCTACTCTAAATAACCATGTGTTAGCTCTGAGGTTCCCATGTGGTATGACGTTATCCTTCTTGAATTCTTTTCATGTCATGTGACTCATGCTGCCTCTAATCTTAGTCCTACATGCTAAAAATAGAACAAAGGGAAAGTAAATAGGAAAGTAAATAGGGAAGAAAATAGAAAAGAAAAAGAGATGAAAAGAAGCTAAGTCCATTTCCTGTGATCCTAACAATCACACTATTATCTTTACTAAGTCCAAAATAAAAAAAGAAACAAGTTTACTATCTTCAATTCTGATATAGAAGCAAGTTAAAAGTAGAGCACTATGTAAATAATGACTTTGAATTCAATAGAAAGATATTGTGTTTAGTTTAACTTCATTGTGTAGTTATAATTTAAGATAAGGGTTTTTAGATATAAATTAAGACGAGTGTGGTACTTAATCCAAGTTGATTATGAGACTAAGAAACTATATATAGTAGCTATAGTTTTTAAATCTAGAAAGAGGTATTCTAATAGTAATGTACTGTGTATACTCTAAGTTTAGTTGGGTACTATAGAAGTTATTAATTAGAACTCTATAAGATTGTTGTGAAATAAAAAGACTCTTGTTTGTGGATTGATAGATGATTAGAATAGAATTCAATCTATACCAGAAGAGAATAAGTGAGTGTAGATAAGTGTTAGAGCAACTGGGCAGAAGAGTAAAACACTTTAAATCTCTAGAAAATTCTAAGTCTATTGTCCAAGAAATACTAAACTATACATTCACTTCTAAAAGATACTAAGAGAACAGAATAGGAATTCATGAAGGTAATAACTACTTTATATAATAACAGATTCATAATATGTCAGAATTCTGTTTACATAAGTAAGGAATAATAATACTTAAGTAATCAGAAACAGTTTAAAATAGAGAGACTAAACTGGAAGAAAGCTAAAATATTAGAATTATGAAAAAAGAGCTTTATTTTATTTTATTTTATATTTTGAGAACTAGTGTTAAGGTTTAGTATAATGTCACATGATCACATATCATAATAGAATATAGTGGAAGGTTCTAGAAGAAATAATGTCATATAATATATATATAAGATAAACAGTTCTATACAGAGTTTTCTATTAAGATTAAGTTTTCTTGTGTTAATCCAATATAAGGTTCTTATTCTTGACCCACTCTAAGGTCTTGAAGTTTGTGACACAAAGTGCTTAGCAAGTATTTTTAGAGCATGAGAAAGTAGATGAGTAGATGATATTAACAGACTTTGGAAAATCATAAAACATTGTAAAAAAGTAAGAGAGTACTGGAAAGAAAATTTAAATGATATAACTGGATAGTTCAGAGTATTGGTATATAGTTTGAAAGGGTCTGGAGCATAGGAAAGCAGATAAGTGCAGATATAGGAATAGATTACAGAATATGGATCAGCTAAAAAACATAAAAGAGAAAAGTCTCAAAAGAACCTGTTTTCTTACAATGAGCTTGGCATTATCTGAAATGAATGACAAATATAATCAGTTAGTATGTAATATACACATCAAATAGATTAAGTCTACTAAACAAATGAAGTATTTTAGTTGATCTAGCATAAGACTTCATTATCTGTTAAAACCTAAATTCTTAGAGTTAGATGAAAGAATAAACCTTAGATTGAGTAATCACAAGAGAACTCAATAGAATTCTAAGTACAGAATTGTTTACCTTATATACATTAGTCTACTGGTCCATACTACAGTACTATTAGCCTATCCTAAAAGACCATACATTATCTTTAAGATCAACATATATCAAATATATTGTAATGATATCATCTCTTTTAGAACTTTTTACCTTCTTTTATTGTGACATGTGATCATGTAACTGTTGTAACTGTAACAGCATACTAAACTCTAACCCTAAGTTCAAAATAAAATAAAAATGGAAAACAAAAATAAAATAGAGTCTACTATTCACAACTCTAACATTATTCTTTTCAACCTCTAAACTCCATGGAGTTCAACTGTTTTCTCTTTTTTCCAATAGCTATCTCTTATTTTATTGGTACCTATATACTAACTGTTGCTAATACTTTTTTCCAGTATTCTCATGGATATTAATACCACTTATAAACTCTACCCTATGCTGACCAGAAGTTGTTACTACTGTGGGGATTTAAACTACATAGTCCATGAGTACTAAGTGAAGTTATATATATGGTAATTAATTGCTAGGTAATAGGAGAAACCAATAGAGAATCTGAATGTGTTAAAAATATTGAAGAAACACAATGATAAGAGCTTATGGAACAAGAAAAAAATGATATTAAAATTTGCTGAAGGAGAGGAATTATGAACTATCTACACATTACAAAAACTATGTACTAGATTATATTTCTCATACCAACATGAGTATATCTTGTATATTACTAAATGGGATTCCAAAACAGAGAAGAGATGGGAGAAAGAATATCTCAAAAGATAATAGATTAATTAGAAAAAAATACACCACTATAGAATAGAATATTAGTATTTGTAAATAACAAAAATCTAAAAGGAAATATTCATCATCACTAATTAATTAGATGAAAATTATGTACTATAACAACCATTCAATAAGGAAAAACTATATAAAGCAAACAATACTCACTAGATCTAACTAGTAGTATGTATCTCTATTTTCTCTATTTTATCTTCTCTTTAATACTCTAAGCCAAAGCTGGCATGAGCCAGCTTTACATCTAGAACAAGACAAATTAAATGAAAACTTAGATAATCTGGATTTTACATAGAGTGGCTGGCAATTTATATACTCTAATTACTAGTAAATTAAAAGAATACACCTCTAAGAACAGTAATCCTTTAGATATACCTGTTTGCTTATCCCATACCAATCTCATAGCTCTTGCTAAACATTCTAGATAGGAAAAGAAACTGTCTTTATATCCTATGATTAGTGTTTTTGATATCTGCAGAACTTCATTATATCTTTCTATTATTCTTGAAACTATGAAAACACTATATACAGGCTCTCAAAGCTTATACTAGTCCACAATATTGATAGTACTTCTAATAAAAATAGTCAGATATCTAAGATGGTAGATGTAGTCCTGTACTACTAGTTGTATTCCAAGTAGGCCTTATTCATGGTGTTAAGCCTAAACAAGCAAGATCTTATTCACAGTTTTACATGGCTGAAAAATTACAATCCCAAGATAAATTGGCCAAAGAGAGAAATAGTTATGATATGATATTCTATATACTATACCAGTTGTCAAAATATTTAAAAAGACAAGAAATACTAGAAATGTAGTCTAAATACATATAGGTTTGACTTTTTTTCTATTTTGATAAATAACTGCAAAGACAAATATCAAACTATACAAACTCTTACTAAATACTAGAAAGAGTTAGATAATTACTTTTATATAATATATTAGTTTCTGAAATCTTTGGCTCTTAATCTTTATATAATATAAGAGAACTTATCTCTGATCTGCCAAATTATTGTTATAGCGCAAGGATGTGGACAGACTTTGGCTAGGGTTAGGGTTAGCCGGACATAGATAAGATAGTATTTTATTAGTCTACAACGGATGGAGAACATGTGACCTGGAAGTCATGTGATATAGGCTAGAGTAGTCTAGAGCGGTCTGGAAGGACTAACGGTCTAGAAGGATCGGAGAGAGTCTAGAAGGAGTTAGGGTTAGGAGTGATGTCAAGGGACATGGGTTCCTCCTGGTGTACACATGGTGTGCACATGTACAGCAGAGATTAAAGGTATGACGTCAGGGCACATGTAGGAAGCATGGTGGCCTTAAGGAAAACACATGTGGATGAGTAATAGGACATGAGGACGATG
>Ga0157364_1005687_pt1 | contig 12727 bp, 6 predicted proteins | sample AttsexASBM2_FD_111476 | JGI IMG/M metagenome (GOLD analysis project Ga0157364, IMG submission 111476) | Fungus gardens microbial communities from leaf cutter ant in Ribeirão Preto, State of São Paulo, Brazil - Atta sexdens ASBM2 | ecosystem: Host-associated > Fungi > Mycelium > Unclassified ... | reverse complement strand
TTTCATCTATATTTTTTTGTAATTTTCAACATCGCCATTAAATCCCATTTATAAGTTGCTGACAAATAAAGTTAATAATAATAATAATAATAATAATAATAATAATAATAATAAACCAATATGAACGGTGGTAGTGATGGTGACGATAATGATAACAATAACTTTATTTAATTAATTTTTATTAAAAATAATTTTGTTGTATCATCAAAATAATTATGTAAAATGCTCAAACTACAATTTCAAAACTTTTATAGCATTATTCATCATACTTTAAATTCCAATGTTATTATTTTGACGGTTTAATAAAATTATTTTTAAATCTATATTTAGCTAAATTTTTAGATATTTCGGCAAAACTGTTCTTTCCGTGCAACTAAATTATATCTAAACTAAATTGTAACTAAATTATATCTAAGAATATCCTAAATAATCGAAAAGATACTGGTATTAAAATAGCCTTATAATAACAGGTGTTGCACTTCGTATTCGCTGGAGGAGAAACAGAAATATAAGCGTTATGAACGAATGCGCTCCATATATCTCGGATAATCGTAAGTTAGCCGCGCATCGACGGTGAACGGGGCGGAGGCGATTCCAAGCCAGGAATTCCAAGAGCCGGCTTAGCTGGTTGTTGTTTATCAGCCGTTGTGTTACGTTGTCGCACGAACTCCCTTTAAGCCCGGTTAGACTCGTTTCCTACGATGGGTTCCACAAACGTGGCCCCATTCTTCGAGAACCAACCGCGAGAACGAAAGTCTGTACGAGTGTATTGCTGGTCTACCACAGCGCCTTCTTAATATTATTTTCTTATTTATCGAGTCCGTAAAATAGACTAGACTTGCACGCGAGAATTCCCAGCGAAATGTTGAATAACAAGATCGAAACCGAACACGGAACGCAATCCATTTATATGGAAATGAGCATTCTCATATTGACGAGAATTAACATAAAGTGTAAAGAAGGTAACGCTCGCAGCGATAGAACCTGTTTAGGTTTGGGGATTAAAATTAAAACTTTTGATGCGGCTTTTCCTCCGTGAGTAATAACTGGGAAAATTAACGTGGTAGCGCCACGTGGTAAGACCGACGTCAGCTTAGAAGATGAAAAACTTACGTTACGTCTTGAGGATTAATCTTTCCTATGATATCATAGATTAAGAGATTTCCAGAGAAGTACCGGATAAATGGGATGCAAACGAATAGGCGAGCAAACGAGTCGATACGAGTGCACGAACCAAACGGTTGGACCTCGAGACGCGCTCATTATAATGAAGTCATTTGCGTGTTCCCCGAAGTGAATCCGAGAGGAATGAAGCGCGCTATGTGTAAGTTCGTCCAAATATCGTAAAGAGGGATGGAAGAACATAGAAACGGGACTGACTGCTACCGGAACGACTAATTTCACCCGCCGCTTCTCGTATAACAAACAACCGACTAGTTGTTCTCGTAGTTGAGAAAACTCACTTCTACCTTCCCGTAGAAAAGGAGGCGAAGTAAGGGCAGTCACGGGCATGAAGGATCGAGGGGCAATCCTCGCATCATTGCGACACCTGCGGCCCTCATGGGCGATGCGGTTTCCACAACGAGTTCTTGCTTCCCGATTAGATTCCCATAATCCGATTTGCAGAAGTAGAAGCACACTGTAGAAAGTGCTATAGAATTAAATGGTTTTGCAAAGCAAATGTATACGCTCTTAATAAAAAGTCAATCGATACTCTTAATTAACTATTAATTATTGATTGTTCAGAATAAACAGAGCGTACAATTTACCCTTCATTCATCGACTCTTTGTCTTGAAAAAATAAAAATTTTTTCTTAGTGAAAAAATAGAGAGAAATTTTCTATTTGTCGAGAATCTTCAATTTTTTACCTCTACTAAATTCAATATTAAATTAGCATTTCATTTGAAAAAAAAAATTGAAAAGTAACCTTTTAAGTTTATATTTAGGAAGCTCTTTTCAATTAATTTATAACTCAAAAGCTATTGATTTCTCGTTTTTGTAAAGGAATTTCAAAAGCAGTTCAAATTACCAGAATATATAAATATTGATACGACATATTCTACATCAACTCATTTCTAAGTAATTAGAGCAAGGAATTTTCTCGGAAAGTCCGAAGTTCCGTAGATTCTCGCGGTGTGTCCATGAGGTAACCGCTCCGAGTAGAACCATACCACGATGAACGTAATTCGCCGTAGTTTCAGCAATTTCCAAATACGATGTCGGAAGGTCTTGTAGACCTTGGTTCCCTGACCGAAAGATCTTGACGCTACGATAATCCGATGTTACGGCACGATCTCAGAACCGCAGCAAAGGCGCCGTGATAGAAACGACTGTTTTGGGAGTTGCGGGAGCTGGAACGTAGACAGCAAACTTCATCGCTTAATAGTATTAAGTTGTAACGCCGCACGGTAAGACACCGTGTTTCGCTTGAATTTAATTTCGGCACGAAAACGCGACGACGTCATACATTGTGGTCGCTTAAAATCAGAAATAGAAATGCGGGCAAATCGATTCACGATGAAATTGTATCGCTAATAGAAATTGCTAATAGAAAGCGTTTTGCTCGAATAAAATTTCGTTTATTCGATTATATTGTTAATATCCGCTTATAAATTTATAACTTTCTGTATTCTAGATATTTTTTGTCAAGCTGCCAATACGCTTTTTTCCTCCCTATACTCCCCTTGGCATAAGCTAATTGCCATTCTGCGCTGTGCAGCTCGCGGAAATAACATCTCCATAAATTAAAGTACTTTGACATTTGCAGAAAATTTTTCATTCGCCAGTGGCGAAAAAAATTTTTTTTTAATTTATACGGCCGCGAAATAACTGCAGAATTAAAAATGGGCTGCGTGCCGAAAATTTTTATGTTGGCACTTAGCCATATATAATTTTGCACTTCAATTATGTCTACCAACGCAAGCAATTCGTGCAACGCTGCGGTTTCGGGTCGCGGTTGATGAAAATCCTTATTAAACAGCGAAGATAATGGGAATTACAATTGCGCTGTTGGTCGAATTTACATTCCGGACTTGTCTCGCTCGACTAGCATTTACATACAGTAGCGTTTGACATGGAATATAATCTCGAGAGACGTCGTGTCGCGTCGCGGCGGTTAAAGTCACCCTCGGAAAATAATTTCACCTGGCGATACTGGTTCCGCCGGATATTCTTCATCCTTCCTAATCAGGTCGGACACTTTTCACACTGAGTAAGACCGCGGTGCAGTCATAAAGCGAGCTTCAGCTTGATCATGATTGATTGAAACGTTGAAGTCGTTATCACGACATAGAACGTATGTGAAAAAGACTGGGCGTGTCCGGCATGCGAGGAGGAAAAAAACGGGATCAGCTTGTGCCAATCGGCGCGATAATCATGCAAGTAATATCATTTTTTCGTATCGCAAGTCATGTGCACGCATGCAACGAGATAGACGTATTCGCTTGCACCTACGTCGTATACCGCGACGTGTCAGCGCGCAGATTAAGAGCTCAGCTCTTAAGCCAGTAGATTAACGCGGAGTTAATTCAGTTAATTGCATTTCGGGGGAAAAAAGCACACGATTCAGCGAGGTCACTGGATTAATACGGTATTAATTAGAATAATTGCATATCACATGGCGGCTGAATTACATGAATCGTCCCTCCCTGCGATATGTTACATAATCACATTCCCTTCCCCCTGGGAATCATGATGATATATTTTCTTTTCGCGTGACGAATCTGAACGCTTCGCCTTTTCACCCTTACTCCCTGTGAGGTACGTTTTTACCTTCTTCTCCTTTTTCTTTCATGTATTCCGCGACAAAGTCGACGTCATGGCATACCATTACGAGATATCGATTTGCAACGGATATCGCGCTATTTATAAAAGAATGAAGTATATAACGAACGTCGGGGTCACGGAATACCTGAGGATGATCGATCAATTTTACGATATAAATGTCTCATCACGTAGTGGATACACGACGCGCGTGTTGAACATTAGTAATATTTTATAGTGCTTATATTTAACGATCGCGTGCTTTAAATGGAAATAAGAAAATGTGACAGATATCAAGCAACATCGTGTTGTCTGGAAAAATCGATACATACGGATTTGTTATGTGCACAATTAGCACATTAAGTGGCTTCAATGGCAATAACCGTCATGGCCGATAGACATCTCGCATCTTGCTTGAAATTCTGTTGGCTGCACGTTACATTTCCATGATGACTGTTGCCATTAAGATTATTACACGTAATTATATGTTAAATATTAATGTTCTCCTGTGTAATAAAATTCGTTCTTTGAATTTAAACATTTCATTTGTTAAGGTTTATGAATAAACAAATATCTGCAGCAACCTATGATAATTTTCAATTTGCGACATTTGCAATTCCGAAATGGATTAATCCTTCATTATTCGCGTGGGATGTCCAAAACATCCCCAGCTAATAAATTTGTTAAATGTATCAATAATATTTATACACATTATATATATATATATATATATATATAAAAGAAAGCGAGAAAATTATGAAATATCAATGTGTTTTACTGAAATAATTTAATAGATATTCATGTAACATAACTTTTGATACAAATTTGTTAGCTATAGAATGATACCAATTATACTGTAGACAGAAATTCTTTGAGTATGCAGAAAAAAATGTAATTTACAAATGTAATTTACAAAAAACTAAAAAAAAAAAAAATTTGCGATTATGAAATAGAAATGTATAATGAGTATAATGAGTATAAAATACCGCCAAATAAAAATAAATAATGAATAACCACCAATTAATGTAACATAACTTTACATCGAATATATATACACACATTTTATTATTAAATTTAATTTAATTATATAATTTAAAGACTGCATTCAAGACTTCCAAGCTAAATTAAAGTTATAGAATTAATCCCAGTATATTTTTCGAAATTATAAAATAATTTATAAAAAAAAATTCTGAAGAATAATAAAGATACATAAGATAAAAACATATCAATTAGTGAATCATTAGTGAAATAATCTATAATAATTAGTAGACGAAATAACAAAAATTTTAAATATTCTTTTAAATGATATATGCAATTCTAAATAAATTCGTTGTTTATAAAAATACAATAAGATGAATTTATTTAGAGTCGTTAAAAGCTCAATGTTTAAAATTTTTGCTATTTCATCCAATAATGGTTATGTCCATCGACTGATACATTTACCTTACCTGTAAAATTGCCTGCTACCTGATAAAACTAAAATGCAACTTTTATATCGTAAATACCAACAATCAATGTTATAACGTCTAAACAGACTGTGACAAAGTAATTTAATTGTTAAATTATAAGTTAATTAAACATCATGATATTCCTTTATTTGTTCTATAACTATCTTTCTTCTATATTTAGCGCAAATTGTTTCACAATTAAAAAAACATTTTGCGTTTATCTTTATCTAAAGGATCAGTATGTTATCAATTTTTATTTAATTGTATAAATCAAAGAAAACACTGAAAACTGAGATATATAATATTAGAATGTCAAAAATAATCTACACGAGAAATTATGTTAAAAAAAAATCACACAAGTAATGTTAAGATTAATAAAAAATGAAACGACGTAAAGCAGGACGACGGTGCAAATTTAATCGCGATCTAAATCGCACGTCTATTTTAAGTTTTAACGTATTCGAAAAATTACAACATCTCCCGAATCGCAAAATTTGACAAGCATTTTCGACATTTTATTTTTTTCTAACTTCACCGCTTTAGCGCAAGATGTAAAAACGCGAATTTATCGCACGTTCTGCCGGTTCTGCCGGCGGAGTTGGCGATGGTCGTGTGAAAAATGAACACCGCGTATATGCCGGTCGTTATCGATTGTATCGAAAGTGTAAAAACGTAAACCAGCCACGAGGGACATTCTTTTATCGATGTTCCTATCACGATGGGATTCTACAGTTCGAAAGTATTTACCGGATTTTGTGATATTTTCGTCTCTCTCGGAACGGAAATCGTGTTTGAGGATAGTAAGAGGTAACTTTAATGAGAATCTCTCGAAGCTTGAAACGAAATGTCTTCTTGCGAAGCAGTAAAATGAACGTCGCTATAAATGAGTAATTTTTACACAAGTATTCGCTTTACTTGTCATATCTCGATAATATCAAGATAAAGTTAAGATGCATTCACATGCAAGCGTCAAGCAATGGAAGCAGCCAATCAGCGAGTAAAAGTGCAATAAATGCAATGACGTAAAAAATATTTTTTACACCACTGCCCGTATTATATTGCTTCGCTAATTGGTTGTTGCTTCCGCTGCTTGACATTTGATGCTTGCATCTGAATGCATCTTTTAGTTCCGAATCCATCGAGTAAACTAGCATCAAAATTTCATGTCAGCCGTTCTGTCAAACAGAGAATACGAGAATTTCCAGTGAGATTCACGATCAACATTACGCGAATTGTCATACCCATGTCATTGTTATTGAGCTCAGATTCTCCACGATAATTTGGCCGCGTGCCGACGACAATCGTACAATAAAATCCTGAGAGTTGCAGCCGATTGCGACAGTAATAATCTCGGAGACGATTACCATTACCGTGAAATTGCTAGGCTAATGCAGTCGGTCAATGCAATCCGCCGGCTGGTTGGCATAATACCTCCGTATTCCTGCTGTTGCTAATTAGAGTTGAGACGGGCATGGCTTTAACGAGTGATGCAAGGCACCGGGAGTTAATGCGCCGGCCTGCAAATGGAACCGTTAATTTCTGTCACTGCCTGTCACGGCTGACACGCCGCGTTGTGCCTCGACGAATTACAGAGCTGTCCCGTTACCGAACAGCCCATGATAGTCATTAAATATGGTAAAATGAGAAACATATCCGGATTATGACTTCTTTTTATTGCAAGGCGCGTTCAAAATTACGCTAACAATATTTATTTTAATTACGCTAACAGTATTAAAGTAGTTCTGCACAAGAATCGTTCGGATCCGGAGAAATGCGAGGTTGACACTCGTGAAAACACGATTTTATTGACTCATATGATGCATTTCAGCAGTCGGAAGTAATCCATAAAGATCGATTATCAACATTATTATCTAACATGAATCGTTAACATGAACGACAAATAAAATATTTATCGTATTCATCAAATATAATGCAGACATAAAAAAGGGATACAATAGCGAAGTCCATATTTTAAAAAATATAGATGCGGATTTAACATTCTACACGAAATTATATAATTTATTAGTTTATTATCATATTTATAATTACTATCCTGGATTCACAAATTTGACCGAGATTTAAAATTGACTGATTTTGAGAATCGTTTGATTTGATGTCTAGATATTGTATAATATTGATCTTCAAAAGAAGATCGACATTTTATCAATGCTATGTTGATAAAATATTGATTTTCTTTGAAAATCAATAAAAAATAGTCGATATCAAATCAAACAGTTCAAGAAATCAATCGATATTAACTTGATTTCGACTTATGAACCAGGATATAATTATAATTTTTAAGTTTTACAGTTATAATTTATATTGATTATTGATGTTGATATAAATGCTATCATGATGTAGATTTAAACACAACATACAGTATTTAGCAATATTATTTTTACTGTCTTGATATAAACATGTAGATGCCAACATAATGTGAATTGAACACTATATGGTGTTTTTATAATTTACATTGTGTTGGTGTTAATGTAAACATTAACTTAGTATTATACCTATCCTCTAAATTTTTTGAAGTAACATCTCATTCCAAAAGAGTTAAAATACTGCCACTATTGAAAGAGATTGAAAAAGTTGCACACCTGAATAAGAGTAACAGATTTTCGTTCTTTTTTTTTTAAGTAATCCATTCCAAAGGAAAGAAATCTCATTTCTTTTTTGGAGTGTAATCTCACTTCAGAAGTATTAAATCTCTCTTCAAAAGAATGAATTTTACTCTAAAAATGTGAAATCTCAAAAAAGAGTGAAAATGCCTTTCTTATTCAAAAGTACAAATTTCTTTTTCAATAATGGCAGTATTTTAACTCTTTTGGAGTGAGATTACACTTCAAGAAATTTAGAGAGTATATTTAACATTCTAATCATTAATTATAATAATTAAAATTATATTAAATCTTAATCGTATTTTTCAGAGCACAAACTTTATATAAATCCTCTAAAATTTAACGAAACATTGTAACCACTTAAATAAACAATTAGCAGCCAACTATTCTGCAGCCAACTATTCTGCAGAGTTGCAGTCATTTCGTATTAAGTTATAGTAGTCAAATGCAAAGAGCAATATTTCCAATAATAGTTTGCAAGTTGCCCGACCAAGCAGGCCAACAATTCGTAAAATACGAATTTCGTTCTCGCTGTCCCCGGGAAGCGAACTAAAAGAAAAAGGAGAATGCGTAACACAATTAAAGTGTTTCCCGTCGGGAGGGTGTGGCGACAATCGGTCGGTTCCCGGAAAATGGGTCAACTTTCTGCAGAATGTATATGTACCGTTGGATGATATTCATCTTGCTGGCTGCACGATTCGAATGCTCGCAATCGAAAACTTATGCCCGTTTTTAGCAATATAGATTAACTTTAATCTCATCTCAATTCAACTTACTCTTCATTTTTTTTTAGTTCTTAGAATTAGAAAAAGATGAGTTAGTTGAATTAAGATTAAACTGCATTAACAAAAATGGACATTGCAGTTAAATATTAAAGAAGTAATGATGTCATACCCACTCCTAAGTTAAACATTTTATTATTTTTAACTTCCAGTGTGTCAAAATGTAAATCAGTTCATTTCTGTGATTAATTTCAAAGTAAACAACGTCCATATCAATACATATATTATACATATATGTATGTATGTACATCAACTTAGTGATTTAACCATAGATATGGATTTAACATGATTTAAACATGATATACTCGTATAACATTGAATAGAAGCAGTATTTCTATAAGTCGCCTATTCAATATAATATTGAATAGACAATTTATAGAAATAATTAAAAATAACTCAAATTCGATATATAATTTGATATTATGAATTTAACGGTGGATGTTTTCCACAAGAGTCACAGATAACATGCAATGTGATAACACCCAGTAAATCATTACATCCTTATTTGCTAATGTTAAAGATGATAAGATTACTGTGCCGCTACACTGTGTCGCTTGCTGGAAAGCATTAAGTGTAGAGTGATTGGAGAGTCACTCTTATGCTCTGGAAGAAGAATGGCAAAGGATAGAAATACAAATGAAAAATCGATCGGAATGTCAACTAGGAATGAAAAGGATGGCTATCCGCGGCGAGATAAACAAGAAGTTGGGGCAAATCCTTATAAATCAGGAGACAATCGATGCTGTCCTCGATGTCCCTCCCTTTTTTGTCGCCCAAGACCCACGACTCTTTTCGTCCATTTTTCCCGGCGTTCTGTCCCACGTGCGGCATCTACAAAGCGGAATCTTTATCGCAACTTTTGCCTTCGCGCGTGAGCTATCGGGATTTGGGAAGCTCGTAAAGATAGCGATCCCTCCGTGGGACGTGCAATATGAGGCGTTTTCGAAAACCCGATGATCGATAGAATGAACGAGATGCTGAGGATCGTCGGGAATAATTTAAACTCACCTCGGAAGCTTTATAATTTATATTTGACTTCTATATACATATATATCGAATCGATTTACGCTCAAGTTAAATTAAACGTAAAGGATTTCTCGCCACATGTGTCTAATATTAACGGCAAGACACGTGAAATTTACAACACGGCACGGCCATGAGGGGTGAAAGAAATCAACGAAAGTGTGTATTCTCATTTTCTGAATCTACAGTTATTTTTCCATCAGTCGTATCGCTACCGCGTGGATAATAAATACTTTATCGTCGAAATAACGGCAAAATACGACCACGCAAAATACGACCGCGCAAAATACGACCGTGCAGCAATGAATGTACATATTTACTCGTTCCTTGAAAAGTGGAATAAATAACAATCAGTCGATTCAGTGAATGACACGACAGGTTATTATTTATGTCGACGGCTTAATAGCGGCGACAAGTTCATACTAAAATTTTCGCAAATCATACTTAATTCTTCTCTTCGTCAAGTTACACATTTTTTCCCAGAAAAACATTAATCCATCGAATATTTGTTTAAGATAGTGAAAGCCATTCGATATCACTAAACTTATTCTACTTCTAATTGAATATCATTAAATCTCTAGAGCTGAGTTGGGTTGGTTTTATTAAATCTATTCACAATTATATTCTTTATGTTACACCTGCAAATTTAAATTATTGTTACTGAAATAAATAAATTTAATATTTACACATATACACATTCTTTTTTATATGAGTTATGTCATTTTGATTCTTTCAAATTAATTAGTACTTTTTAGACAACATATTAATTAAATCTCATAGACTCAGCGTCAATAACTGTGCTATAAATTTTAGTTCCGGAAGATTAAAAATAATAATCAACTCGTATATTACTCGTATATCTACTCCTAAATCACATTTAACAAAATTAATAATCCGTCTCGTCGTAATATAAACGCTTATAACCGGCTCAATGTGCTTTCAAAGGAAAGTAATGTAAGAAGTAAAATACGAGTTACATGGTTTATAACTCCATAAAAAAATCTTTATAGTAAAACGTACGATGACACGCCACATTGCAAGTCACACAAGTCTCTCCTTAAGATTTATTATTTATTGCGGATCTATTGCGGATGCAGGTCCATTGTCGTAACACCTAAAATTGAAGTCAAGTCTTCGTTTCTTCTCCGTTTTCCTCCGTTTCATAAAATAGAAGGTATCTTACGTTCCTTACGATCCTCGAGGCGGAAAAACGCTGCGAGCTATTCGATCCATCCCTCGTAAAGCTCGCCCTTTTATCCGCGGCCCTTTGGAGAAACCGATCGAGCGCTCAGCTCTTAAAACAGAGAGAACGGATCGAGAAAACCAATTGGCTTCTGCTGTCTAATGATCGAGCTTCCCGCTGTCGACCGTTCGTCGAACAGTGCATTCGTTGCGTATCTATCGGTGAAGTTACTCTCGTAAAAAAAAAGGGGCGAACACGATGAAAACGTTCGTAACGAAGAGGAGAGTGAAGTTACAGAGAACGGAGCGAAGAGTGCTTTCAATAACGGGGAGCTCGATCGATTCGTTCGCCACGCCGGTTAAAAGTTGCAAATTATGCCGGACGCTCAGTGATTTACGTGCAATAATTCCTGCGTATTATCTTCCAAAAGAGATGATAGCTAACACCACTTACGCAAAGCGAGTTTATTAATCATTAGTTAATACTGTAATCATTTCGATCTCGCGTTGATATTTCTATCATGGTATTACCGACATTATGGCATTAGATAACGTAATAGGTAAGTAGAAATGTTTTACGTATAATATAATTCGGCCACTGGAATATTTATCTTAATATGACACAAAATTAATGAAATTCTGTATAAATACATGTTCTACATAAATTCTAAATAAAAAAGCTTAAAATCTATCTTAAATATTCTATCTCTTCTTCTTCAGAATTTAAAATAAAATTCTATAATAGTGTCAGGTATCATATGATGCGAAAATAGATTTGAAAAATAGATTTGAAAAATCGGAATACATAACCACATAAACATATGTATATCTTAAAATATATACATATACATATATATACATATATATATATATATACATATACATACAGTTGAAATTATAAGTAAAATTCTATAGTGACTTCAACGCAAATTATGGATTATTAGATTTAAAATTAAATTCATATATATAATAACTTTTCTTCTTCACGCTAAATTCATTTAACAGTATTTAATGATTAGTTTGAATATTAAATGTTATTGTAACTTATCTTTTTAAAAAAAAGGTAAAAAAAGATGCTAAGAATATAATCTTCAAATAAAATCTAAATAATACGTTATGTGTCTTTTTATTATTCTAATCCAAGTAATAAGAATCTTCTTCAAAAATATTTTTATTGAGTCCTCTTACTCTAATCAGTAATGGCAACTTTAATTCATCTTTGTCAAAAATTATTACTCCTTGAAAAAATTAATGTAATTAAAAAGAAATAAAAAATAAAAACCTAAACAATACAGTCTTAACCAAGTTAAATTCTAATTAAATTCAAATTAAAAAGTAAAACCCAAGTAGTATTATCTTTGTTATTTACTTAACTATAATTATATGTACCATTTGTGTATAAGATTTGATATCAACTGGTGCCAAGTAAAATTCCATACCAACCATGCAAATAAAATAAAGAATATAATCCAAGTGATACTATCTTTAACTTTTGTACAATGAAACCTAAGCAGCATGTGCACACACGTGGGAACACGTTTGACCCTCACGATGCGACCTATAACGCGTCTGATGCATGGATTCATTATGGGTGCTTTCCATTCAATGACACAAGTCGACACAAGTGTCGTTCTATCCTTCTTGACATTCAGAGAATGACAAAGACAAAACGACACTTATGTTGACTTGCATCATCAAATGGAAAGCACTCTTTATATTAGCGCGAGAAAGCAGCAATCGATGCTGTAACGCACAGGCACACCGATATGAAAAAGAAGATTCCTTTGCACGAAATAACTCATATAAATTACTCACGTTGATATCGCTAAAATATTCGATACTTTAATTTTATTCAGAATTAACGAATATATGCACTTTGTCTTATTGCAAGTGCAAACCTTTCATTTT
>Ga0157364_1005686_pt1 | contig 12728 bp, 4 predicted proteins | sample AttsexASBM2_FD_111476 | JGI IMG/M metagenome (GOLD analysis project Ga0157364, IMG submission 111476) | Fungus gardens microbial communities from leaf cutter ant in Ribeirão Preto, State of São Paulo, Brazil - Atta sexdens ASBM2 | ecosystem: Host-associated > Fungi > Mycelium > Unclassified ... | reverse complement strand
TCAATGGCACGGCCTGACTGACTAGCACTTCCGATCTTATGAAGAAGTAAAAAATTGGATCGATTCGTGGATAGCCTCAAAAGATGACGTTTTTTCGACGCGGGATTCGTACGTTATCCGAAAGATGGGAGAAAGTAGTGGCCAACGAATACAATTTCTGACTAGACACAGAATATAAGTTTTTAATAAAATATGCAATAAATTTAATAAAACATTAATAAAAGTGACATTTCGATAATAATTCGTCTTGAAGATCCCTATATGATGGAAAAAAATTGTATGATGCTGTTTCGAATTTTAGAAGATTTTGATTTTTTATAAAAACAAATTTAAAAAAATTTTTTTATTGCATGTAGTAGTCTGTATAAAACAGATGAATATTCACCTTTCAACTTTGTTTTTTAACTGTCAGAAATGTCTGAAAAATCGTGCAGACTGTAGGTAAACATAAATATAAATATAAATTATATTATTATAAATTATATAATATTATATAAGTTATAAATAATATTTTTTTATTATGGCTGCGTTTGAGGAAATTATTACTAGTATTATTATTCAATCCTTGTTTAATGAACGATGATGAACAATAACATAAATGTTGATAGCACGTTTTCCAAACACAGTCTCTTATTCTTTCGATTGATCAGTAATTGCAAGTAGTTCTGAATGCGAAAAACAAGCGCGGTGAATTACTAATGTTTTTTTATCTACTGTCGCACGTTACGTTATAACGAAGAAGAGCCGTATCGTTTTGCTTTTATTTTATATCTGATGCAAAACAATTTTGTATGTGCACGGCAATGTAGCATGTTTTAATTAAACCGCAGCTATCACTTGCTGTTCGCATTCGCAAGTGTTGTATCCATCATGTGGGCGCACGTAATTCGTACGATAGTGATATTGTACACGTGGAATATAATATACGTGGCACTTGCGTGACGTGATCACATTTCTTCATATCAAAATAATCCCGTAATCTTTCGTAGAATCGGCAATCCCATTTGGAGTCATTCTCTTTTATTTTATAAACTGCTCGCTCAATTCTTATGAAACTGGCCTGAATAATTTGATATATAATGCTTTAATCCAATTTGTGGTCAAAAATAAATTCAAAATGATTGCAATATGGCAGACAGGATTTTAAAAAATAATTTTAGAGAGTTTTTCATTGCGAAATAATATCAAGTTTTTAATTTTGATTTATTTGAGGGTCGTCAGTGGTACATAAAGTTACATTATTTCTAAATTGACTTTTAAACTAATTATGAATCCTGTAATACTAAATTCTTCTTCATGAAGGTTTTCCTTTTGATATTCGATTGTCAAACTCAGAGCTACTAAGAACCATTCTAAAAAATCAAGTTTCACGATAATAAAATTATTTTTTGAAATTTAGAATTCTCATATCATAATCTAATTTTCAGCAACTCCGAAAACTTAAAAAGCAATATTTCTTCCATAACTACTTTGTTGGAAAACTCTTATCTTCAAAAAGTTAATTTTATGAAAATTACTCCTAAATTTCTCTTGAATTTCTATCTTTGCTTCAATATTGAATGAGATAAAAAGAAATTTTCAGAAAGAAATTTTAAATTGCGTAATTAAAATTAATTGACATAAAGCAACTATAGTAAATAAATTTCTTTTGCTCGAATAAAGAATCGAAATTTTGATAAAATGTTTGTCAATAACGAAATATACACTGTGATTTCAAGATAAAATTCAGGAATTTTTATTTTTTAATAAAACTAAATCTAATTTTTCTTGGTTAAAAATAATAGAGTTTCGAGTTATAAGCGATTGAAAGTAAATGACTTTTCATCAAATTATGTATAAAATAAAATAATGATAAAACACATTTAACCAAAATTCATTTAAAAAAAATTAATGTTATTGAAATTTGTTCGTATTTTAACTCTTCTGATAAAGTTATTTTTTGTGCTATAAATATTATGTGTATTTACGTTGAGATGCAATTTCGCATGGAAAAACATGGCTTCTGGCTCTTATCGAGAAATCTGAATACATTTGAAATTGCAATCATAGCATTACGCGTCATGCATTAGGGAATTATGATGTAATTTTTTGCACGAAAACGAGGGTTACGATAGTGTCGGAAACGTCTAAAGCGTCTCCCTGAAAAATTCATCGTGGTCGATTGCGTCGCGAGACAGACATATTGCACGTAAAATATTACCCGGAGCATATCCGGACGCTCGAGAAGCGAACTGTCCACGTTCTTGATATAGCACATACACCGCGTATGCCACGAGTTTATACGTTAAACCGTACCGTATTTTTTGCTCTTCCTCTTCTTTTTTTTTCTGTTTGTTTTTTCTGTATTTTTTTTTATATGATAAATCGAGCTTTCATCGGCAATTCGGAATTTTTCACCGTCTGTGTAGGAACTTCGATTTACCTACAATTTAAATGTCGTGAAAGAAGAACGACGCCCACGTATGTTGCACGGGTCGATGCATAGGATACTGTGACGAAATTGTATGGTTGTGAAATGAGAACGCGTCGATCACATTCGACTGATAGTCATTGATCTATACGTCGTGCAGGATACTCAGGTATTTGCTTAAAACTCGTGAAAGCAGGTTTGCTATTTTGCGAAGCAATTGCTCGTAAACAATATTTTAGAAATGCCGGATTCGACGGAGTTAGGAGAACATCTGGCGGTCTTGAAGTAAGTTTATGAAGTAGATTTATATTCTAAAATAATCTCTACGAGAGGAATTATTTCTTGTCATATCTTAAGTGATATAAGTAAGTCAAACTTTATCTCTCGGAATACTTACTTAAGAACCATCGGAAATTTTTTTTCGAATTAATACAGTTCTCATTTGCAATTAATTTTTAGACATATTTTGAAATAGATACACTTATTTACGAATATTGAAAGAAATATTGAAAAAAATTTGATCAGGCGTCCCTTACGCAATGGCTTGTTTCCGTTCGATTTTCTCGTTTTCCCTAATCTTATTATTGTGAACACGTAAGTGCAGTTCAAGTTTGAAGTGAGTTCAAGCTATGAAATTGGATTAATGTAATCACTTTAAGTAGGCATGAATGAACTCTGCACGCGATAATTTCCTGTTCTTATTCGAGCACTTCCGTTTCACATTAAGCGATGTGACGTCACATTGACAATATTCGGTGCAAAGGCTATTCGCATTAAAACAATTTAATTTTTAATTTAAAATGATTTAATTTTTGTTTTAACAAGTAAATATTGTAAACACATAATTAAAAAATAATGCTCATACTGGTCGATGCTGAATTTTGAATGCTTTAAATAATTTTATATGAATTTATATATAATATTTAATTGTAAATTCTCTTTAATTGTAAATTGCGCGAATTGAGTTTTCAGATTTAGAAACGCAACTAAACTATAATAATATTATAAATTAAATTGACAATCATAGTAACATAATTCATCGGCGCAACAAATATATTTGGTCAAATATATTCTCAATGTATGCCAATATTTAACCAATGAATTATGTGTTATTCGGGAGGCAATTTACTAATTTCATGATTAGTTGGCATCGTTTTAAAACGATTTTAATGAAAATCTGTAAATAAATTTAGTGCGAAAAATCATAAGATGCAAATCTTTTTGTGATTTAAAAATTTAGAATTTTATCGCAATCTTTATTCATAATCTTCAAATTATTATAATTATCAAACCATGAAGGTTTGCAACTTTGTAAAACTTATCAAAAGAATAAATTTGGAAGAATAGATTTCTTCGTGAAAATAAATATTGCGTTCATAAATTCTCAATTTTTAAATCACATAAAGAGATCTGCATTTTATTTAATTTTTATTTAATTTTGAAAAGTACATAAAATGTGAAAGTATATATAGAAGTATATACGTCTCTCTTTTATCATGGAAAAATATTCAAGGGAGGAATCGTACATTTCGAAAAGTAATAATGCTGTTAGCTAACGATTTTACAATTATGTTTGCGTACATAAATCTTCTGACATTTCCGTTTTGTGTAGAAAGAAATGTCTATATACTCTAATGACCGTTGACCTTAATTAGCATGCATTGCGGGGTACGAAATCCAACAGTGACGTTTGTTTTTGTGCCGTTCGCTGTTTGCAGGCCATTAAAATCAGTTTTAGATGTTCCATAGGAACCTCTCTACCCTTTAGCAATAATTGCGCATCGTCTTAGATAGATCCTTTGATATGGTGAGAAATTCATAGATCTCTTGAATACAATGTTCTCCTTGTGATGCTTTACAAGATGCATGTTGCCACTAACTGGATTGTATTCAATAAATTTGTAACTTATTTATACATTTGCAATGTACATATGTCATTGCATTAAAATTGGAAGTTAGTTGAATTATATATTTTTAAAAAACTTTAAATAAATTTATTCATTCTAATATTTTAATATTTGACATTAAGCATCACTACAGTATAATTACGCGAAAAATAAAAAAGTTAATAAAAGATTGACGTATATTTTACTAATAATTATAAAATAAGCATCGCACGCGAATAGATATGTGTGTGGTGTGTGTGTATATATATATATATAAGGTGGTCATAAGTATGTTTTAAAATTTTGTGAGCGTATTTCTATAAATAAAGGATAAAAAGGAAAACAAATGTTTCTGAATTAAAAGCAAATGCTTTATTATAAAATATAATGGACACAAATAGATTTGAATAAGAAACTGAATAAGAAATTTAATAATCCCAGTGAGAAAATGATAATAGAATCGACATTGAATCGATGTCGATTCGACGTCAAAAGCATCAAATCGATAGCATCGAATCGATTAATTCAACATCGATCATTGTCATTTCTCACTGAGAAGGAATTTAATAAGGAATTAAATAAAGAATTTAATAAGGAATCGTTTTAGTGTTCCTACAACACACTCGTGAATCGCTATATAACAATCTGTTGACATTGTATAGTTGCATTTTAAATGTACAATGTAACGTGTAATACATGTATTGTATTCGTCAGCGTTTTAATTCCATTCTTTATTTCGCGATTTAAACGATTAATCAAACAATTCGGACAGATGAGATCACCGTAGAATTGTACACTTTTACATGTCAACGCAATGATATATCTCAAAACTTTTCTCCAGGTTAATCATTTTCTTGCTCAAGTAAATCTGCTTCATACGATTTCTTATGAACCAATTTCTTTTTCCCTTCTATTATTTACGACGTTATTTTCTGCAGTGAGTAATAATATTATTGAAAGAATAAATAGTCTCATTTATAGTCGTAAATCTTCACTTTTTCTTAATAAAAATGTATATATACAAAAATCGTCATTAAAAATGTATACTTATATTAATGCTTTAAAAGGCAATGATCTACCAATAATTATCGAATAAAATATTATCAAATAAATTGTTAAATAAAAAATTTATATTTCAATTTATAACACTGTTTATAAAAATATAGAATCTTTGCAATTTGTATTAAAAAAGAAAGAAGTGATTTTTGTAGAAATTTATATACAATTTATACGTCCTCTGTCGCGTGTAATACTTTGATTATTTATTTCAACGAATCAATCAAATTATACGTATGGTGAAAAATGCCGCAATTCCAGATATTTTATGTTTCTGTACATGATATATAATAGTATAACGAGAATTTTTATGCAATTTCTATTCACTCGAATGAATTTGTTTCCGATTTCTCGTAATTTACCTAGTAAAATGAAAACAGAAATTACGTTCGGTGAAAAAATCCACACAAGCTTTTGTATGTCATATGTGAATGGATTTTTTTAATTTGCAATTTTTTATATCATTATTCATCATTTCACAAACATAATAAAAATAAATTTTGTTAAGCGACTTTATTCACAATAATTTTAATAATACTTGTTTCGTTATAAAATAACTCTTGTTGAATAAAATGTGTAAACTCTTGTGAGATAAAATGAATTCACTGCGTCATGTATTTGCATTACATTTTGTATTTCGTCGTATCAATTTTACTTCGCATGTACATAAAATTTGTATAATATTTTTCAAATTTTGATCTGCATTATTTCTATATATTCGTTGCTGAAGTAAAGTTGACAGTTTATTAATCAGATTCATAAACTGTCGTGCATACCAATATTCAATACGGTTTATGAAAAATCCGACAAGTGACATTTTTCTCGAATGAAATGCGTTTCACAAATAAACATACGTTTCATCGTCATATGTGAAAAGGTTACCTATTGAGAAGCATATAGCAGTAGTGTCATTGTTAGAATAAATATTTCTATTGCACCATTTTAAATGTAAATGGCACAAAAGAGGAAAATAATACCTAACGTTGCTTGAAAAAACAGATTACATGTTACAAATTGTAGAGAAAAATCTTTTTTCTGTCATCTTTTGACAATAAAATTCTGTCTAATATCTATTATAAAATTAAACTTTTTGTTTACAAAATTTAGTTTGCATCACATGTATCTTTTTGCGTTGTGAAAATTATACAGCATGAATTAAAATAATGAGAGAGACCTCAAATAATTTGACAATATACGTTATTACGAGCTATTTTTCACGAATAACGAGAAAAATAAGAGAGTTGCTATATTTATGGTTATTAGTGTCACTCAATCATCTGTGTTTGTCTCGTCTATTCAAAACTATAACGTTAACGTAATTATCCTATACTTGAAATGAATTTCACTTAATATTGTTTTTCCTATTTGACAAGCTTTTTATAAATTTTAAAGATTAGGCAATTTTAAAGATGCGATCTAGAATTCACGATAATGACATGAAGGTAATGAATAGCGTCTAATGAGATGACCAATAATGAACAACACATTGTAAGATAACGTAATTACGTATATTGATCGCCGAAGCGATGCTGCAAACGACATCGTATCACAAAACCGATATTATACATTCTCTGTGATTTCCTATACACCATGTAATAAATTGTCCAAACATTATTCTCATATAGAATTTATCAAATATTTATCAAATATTTTCATATGGTAATTGAAATGGACATAGAAATATAACATAGAAACAATATTTTCAGCAAATTTTGTATTATTTTTAATAAACATTTAAAGCAAGCTATAATTCAGTTGTAATCGTTTTTACATTATAATGCCAAAAAAGTTTTATCCACAATATTATTTTTCTGAAGAACTTTTAGTACACGAAAGAAACAGGATTTATACAAATATCATTCAAACGCATTAAAATTAAAATTGCTACAAAGATAATATAATATTGTATTACTTTGTGTTTGCCATTATTTTTTACATCTTAATAATTAATTTAATTAGCCATACTTTTGTATCTTTATATCTCATAATTAGAAATAATAGAAAAATTACACATCTACGAAATCATTACAAATCTACGAAATTTTATGAAATAATATTTGTCTGTATTCTTTCTGCTAAAATATTTCAAACAAAATATCATCAACAATATTATATTTTCGTGTATTTATAAAAGTAAACAAAAGTGATTCCGAAAAATTGAATTGTTCCTTTTTGCAAATTGCAATTGTGCCTTTTTTCAATTTGTTTTTTACGATTAAACAATTTTATTTTAAAAATGTTAGATTATTTCAAAGAATAGTTATAATATTTATAGATCCCTAAAATATAATATTTATAATATTTATAGATCTCTAAAAAATATATATTTACAAAAAATAAAAATGGACAGTTATATGTAAAAATTAGATGAAAATATACGTATATTTTGCCGATATATTTCGAATCATGTGTCCATGTTCGTAATTTATATTCATACTTGTAAATTATTCAGATGTCAAATGCTTTAAAATTTTTTAGCTGTTCTTTTCAATCATCTCGAACATATACATTCATGAACTCTTCATCCAGATTTAAAAGCATCCAGTACAACATATTGTATTGGATAATCTTGTATTGGATAATATATCGGAAACAATAAATTTTCAATTTATTGAACGACTACACCGACCGCCGAGATTGCCTTGCTGTCGCTTTGATACTACAATCGCGGTCGCACGTAGAGTCCATTGTAAAAAAATTAATGCCCTGCATTATTTCACGAAGACTCATTAGCGAACAAATGATTCTCTTACGCATAATTATGAAAGGATGCTAGAAACGTGCGATGTATTTACCGCGATGGGAATTACAATTTATAGTAACGAGATAATTTGAAAGGAATAATCAAATAGAAATATTCATATACAAATATTTATATTTAATGAAGGTACACTCAGTCAGAAATGACAATGGAATCGATTCGATGTCGATTTGATGCTTTCGACATTGAATCGACATCGATTCGCTGTCGATTCCATTATCATTTCTGACGGATAATGAATAGATAAATAATAATCAATAATTATTGTTTAACATGGGAAATATCTTGTTTAATTATTAATAATTGTTCACAAAAATGGTTTGCAACCGTTTGTTGTTTAATGTAACAGAGGCTAAGGATTATTCTTGAAAATCACGATCGTTATAATAGTAATATATTATAGCCACCATCGCGCAAGCATCTTCAGGACGCTGATAAAGTCCTAAAACAATAGACGATAAAGCGGATCGATATAACATTAGCTTGGCATCGTAAAGTCGACTTAGACGACTTAGACGACTCGAATGACTTTATAACATGAATGCGTCAAATACGCATTAAATTATTTTCTTATTGCGAGATATGAGCTTAATTTATCGCTACTTCTGCTTTCGATTCTTTTATTTCTAAATTATACCGATTATAAATACGAAAAATAAAGCAAAAAATGTCTTTCCGTGAATTTATCTCAATACGGTTTTCTAACAACATATGAATTCTATAGTGCCATCTCATGTTTAGGTGAAATAATCGTACACGGAATGGGCCGTACTATTTAGCAATTAATAGCGATCAATGATATTTCTTATTTGGTCCCTCGAGATCTTAAATTCAAATTTTAAGGTTCGTCTCGCATATTGATCCTATTTGCAATGGTTTTCCTTAACTTTTCAATAATTTGTATTTAGATACTTGAATTTTTTACATAAAGATGTTTTTTTCTTTATTGTATATGTTCGTGCAGAATATGACATTTTTTTGCTGCGTGACTCCATATAATTAATGAACTTCAAGTTCTTTATCCTAATTTCTTATCCTACCTAATTTTAAATATATAATCTGTGTAAAGCGGCTCTTCGGCCTTCTACGTTGGAAATTGAGGAGAAATTGTTGGGAAATGTAGCTGACAACCAGGTCACGTGAAACAATTGTTGTTCATAAAGAGAAATCGTTCTTGTGATGATTGTATGACGTAAAGAGTGAGTTGCGCGTGGGTTGTGCCAAAGATCCAGATTCTCAAATTCAATCAGAACATTTAGAACTTATCAAATTTTATTTAATCGTCACCTCTCGGAAGAAAATCACCGAGAGTATCTTTGCTACGAGAATCTCTTTTTAATAAGTCACTCGAAACTGTTAAAATAATTTAAGATTGTAGATCTCATATATCTACGGATATTTATAGAAGAGACTATGGACTTAGAGGAAAAATTTCAATTTCATGATTTTCATCGATCAATAATACCGCCAGAGACTGCATTTCTATGCGCTGTCTGCGGAGAACAAGATAGCTGAACATGAAATCACAAGAATGCATTCATCTCAAATCTCACTTTTCATTCAGTGATATTTTAATTTCCTTGCAGACTGCATGGAAATTGTATTAAAAAAAGAGATTAAATTTTAATAAAAAGTGTTATTTGAATATTTCCAACTAAATATTTACTAAATGTAAACATACATTTATTTGATACCAAAAGCGATTTGATTTAAATATCTTTTTTTATTGAATAATATTTATTTACTGTAAGTTTATTTAGAACTATTACATGTTTATTTAATAATTTATTTTATATGTTTACTTAGTATTATGTGTTAACTATTAAAAAAAATATATTAAGATTTTATAAATTTTTTTTTTTATCGATCGATGAAAATCACTTACATATCAAATTTTTCTTCTAAATTCATTTGTCAGAGACACAGTGATTTCTACGTGTATATATCAATCAAAGTTTCATTTATACCATATCGTTAACTCCCGAATCTATTTATTTTTTTTTGTATGACGTAAATGAGACTTCAATCGCTTATACTTTGATTATAATTGCTCTTTGATGATGAATAATCGATACTCCGTGCCATGTGTTGGATCAGCGGAAATTACATAAAATAATAAAATGCAGGGGAGACGAAATTAATCCACGTGGATTTCACGATAATAAGATGTCAGGGTATTGCTTCAGACCACCTCGCGCGAAGCACTTTCCATCAATGGTTTCTGCATCCATTTTCATCTCCAATAGCGTTCTCGGCGTCTAACTCTTACGTAGTTTCAACGAAAGATCACGTAAATGTAATCTGTTCCAATTCTCTAATAATAAAAGAATGAAAGCATCTCTAGTACCACACATACTGTGATTCAAGAGAAAATATCGTCGAGAAAATGTCTTGGTTCGTATCGGCGGAATTATTTAACCCTTTAGGAACGGCATCGTTATTGGAAAAAATAAATGTTTTATTGCATTTGTTAAAAGTAATTTGCAAATAAAAAAATCTGTCGATATTTATACTATCGACCTTTCTGGTAGAAATATTATATATACTTTAGAATTTAATGTTACATAAATTTCCACAGCATTAGTTCTTAAATATCTAATTTGCAGAACCAGAACATATTTCAAATTTATCCTGAATTTAATTTTAAAGTGCAAATTTGCAACTCGTCCCTAAAGGATTAAGAAATTAGAGTAAACTTTGAGTAAGTGCTCATTGGATAGATCGATACATCACGTGCCATTAATAATATTGAGTTCGTTCAGACTGCAGAGGCGAGTTGTTAGTCTTTCTAAAAATGTGCGATTCTCGCCCGCGCGTTGTGTCAAGAATTAAAATGGGACGGAATTAAAATGAACACACGTTGTGTATATTTGCAAGTTTCTCAGCGGAAATTTATCTATAGTAATTACAGCGCATTGTCGAATGTAATTTACAGCAGTGTTAATCAACACTTGCGATCTACCCACGAACGATCGTCCCGGACTGCGTTGCTCGCACGCTCGTTCGCTCTTGAATCGCGCGCACGTGCGAATCGATATTAACGCGGCACGGTGGTTTTCCGCCGACGATGGTATTTCTGTTCTCGATCTATGGGGCGGAATAATGGATTGCAAAGTTCGTTTGTTCCGAATCTCGCCAGAGTTATTCCCGTGATTTTTATGCGTGAGATGCGAGCCTGCGTGCCATCGTGCGGACATGACGGATTCTGACAGTATTGATGATCAGCCGGTCGATCGATGTGACATACAATAGACATGTACGTCACGTATGGTTTCGCAATTCATCATTGTACAACATTGTTTAATACGGAATCACGTACACTATTGTACAATGTTGTATAACACGGAATCGCAGCAGCGAGATTTCGCGAGAGAAACGAATGACGACACCGATCTCGAATCCAAAGGATTCATTCGAAATGAACTTTATACTGCGCCATATTGGCTGCCGGAATTGCTGTAAATATAAAATGTTTTCAGGCCACGTAACAACGGAAGAATGCCATCCTTTCTCTCACGTGTCTTTAATCGCTTAATCCATTTTCGCGCCGTCGCGGATTATTGAGAATAATGCGCCGCCGTTTTAAGGTATGTATAATGAGATAGATAGAAACACACACGTGCAGTTAAGGACGTAAATGTATATATGTAAACGTACGTTATTGGACACACAAGGATATATATATGTAATGCATTCTGTGTGCACATTCTGCAGGAGAGAACATCACAAATAGAATTTACATGTACGGACACGTATTACGATGTATTCATCTAATCGGGATGTAATTGAGCGTGAGAATAACAAATTCTTTTATGAATTACTTGAATTATAATTAGCACTACACATCACTACGTCACGTCGAAAAATATAACCAACACCAAATCTTATCGACCATTCTTGAGACATCGACATTATTTATTGAACATTGAAGTTGTATACTTCAAGTTTTGATTGCACTATAATAGAGAAGTTCGTAAAAAAAGAAACAATCTACATTTTGTATATTTTGCTGAAAGAATTTTTGTCACAACATTTGTAATATATTCAATTTTAATTGTCCAAGTATGTTAATTATAATAATATGATAATAATGATTGTATGCATACACATATTACCTTTTCTATATGTTTACAATTCTGAAATATTATTTTCAAAATAATGTAAATTTATATAATTAATTTATTTATTATAATTAACATTTTTAATTAATTAGATTAAATAAATAATATAATTAAAATTGATTTTGTTGTCAATAAGATGATGATTTTTATAAATGAGATTATTAAACAATTATTCATATATAACTTTTATCATTTTATAATTTTTCAAATATATACATAAAAGAATCACTTTTCAAAGTGTCTTATGATGACTTCTGTTTTTTGTTACTAATTGATGAATTTCGTATAATGAATTTGTATTTATAATGGCATTTATGAGAATTATCGTGCTAATTATGAATATGCAACAGCACAAGATATTATCAGGATACTTTCCAGGTTACACGTAGGATCGATATATATACCGGTAGAATACATCATTTATAACACGTTCACAAAACTGCAGTACTTGTTCATAGATGAAAAGATAAGAGGCGCGCATCGATTTCCCGTCG
>Ga0157364_1005685_pt1 | contig 12730 bp, 7 predicted proteins | sample AttsexASBM2_FD_111476 | JGI IMG/M metagenome (GOLD analysis project Ga0157364, IMG submission 111476) | Fungus gardens microbial communities from leaf cutter ant in Ribeirão Preto, State of São Paulo, Brazil - Atta sexdens ASBM2 | ecosystem: Host-associated > Fungi > Mycelium > Unclassified ... | reverse complement strand
TGGGTTGTCCGGAAAGTTCGTGCCGACTAACTTATATAATTTAATAAATGTATACTAAAATTTAAATTTTCTGCGTTTCAATTTTCCTTCAACATCGGCACGAACTTTCCGGACAACCCAATAGAATATTATATTCTAAATATATTACAGAAAATTATATTTGTCTTGGAGAAGTAAATACTGCAAAGCAAATATTTCACGTAGTGAAAGTAAAAAGAATTATTCGTATGATTTGTAAGATACATTCTGAATCATGCTATTTTTTACCTTGAAATATTATTGCATTTACCTTCCAATAAAAGTATATGATCATATGGTAATGAGAAATCATACAATCAATAAAAAAATTGTAAAAGTAATCTTTAATGATTACTAAAATGACATATAAAAATAATATAGATTTTAAAAAATTTATTTAATGCTTAACACAATGATAATATCTTAATAGTATCAAATATAATTAAATATGATCAATAATATATATGTGTATACATATTATATTATTATATATACATACACATATTATTATATATTTATCTTATTTTAATTATATTATTAATTAATTAATAACGTAAGACAAATCTGTTTAAGTTTCTATTAGAAACTTATATTATTAATTGAATTACATAACATAATTTAAATCTAAACAAATTTGTCTTACATTTTTAATTCAATTACACTATTAATTCAATTTAGAAATTCTCTAAATATCCTTGTATTATTGTATCCTTGTATTATTGTATCTTTGTATCACGTTATCGTAAAACATTCAATCATATACATACACATATATGCTGTTGTCATATATCAGAAAACATGGTAGTGCTTTGGCACTAAGAGCACATGCCGCGAATAGCATGAATATAATACGTATTTCACCGTTTATCTGACTGAATGACAAATCGATCAGGTTTGCTTTTCACAGATCCTCGAATTCTCTCTCTCTCTCTCTCTCTCTCTCTCTCTCTTTTATTCACACATGACGCAACATGCATCTTGATACATATACGATCGCGATGACTGCCGAATCGTGAGCATATCATGGATTATAATAATTGCCGAAACTTGGTTCAAAGCACGAAGCATATCTCTTTTGAAGGGTTGCGAGTGAGCGAAAACCGAAAATTGCCGGAACGGACTGAGGAATTGGTCCGAAAGGGTTGGAGAGGATTCGCACGCTCAAGCATCGTGTCAGACGCGTTCGACTTCTCTTCCGGCCTTCCCTCCCCTCCTTCCCCCACCTCCCCACCCCTGTTAAACGTTTTCCACCTTGAACCTTCTTCCTTTCCCTTTGACCAAGTCCCTCCTCTCACCTTCTTGTTCAACGCGGTGAGGAAGAAGAGACGTTCGCCTCGGCTCGGCAAACTTGAGCGAAACTTCGATGCCGGAACTCGTCCATGGAACGGAGCCGTCGGGACGATGAGGCTTTATAGTCTTCGCCGAGTAGAAGCTCGCAGGCACGCTGATCCGTATCGCCTAAACGAGGTTTGGCAACGGGCGCTTAGCCCGGGCCCGCCCGGAGAAAAGAGTTTCATTAAAAGCGGGTAATGAGGCAGTCAGGACCGGGCTAGGTACTACTCGCGAGATTCGCGTTATACGCGAGGGGTAGCGGAGGCTCGGCTATTATTTTGAGGAAGAGTTCGATTAGCGTGGCCGACGACCTCTCCTGGGAAGAGGTTGAAGAATCGTCAGCAGTTTCTTTTTACGCCAAGTTCCGCGATGTTATACTATTAAGAAATCCATATCGGCTTCTTTTTTTTCCCTTGATTAAAATACTCCAGATTAATTTGTATAAATGTAAATTGTTATTTTTCCTTTTTAATAAAAAAAAAGATAATTTTAGTACGTATGTTTATTATGTAGTTGAAAAATTGCAATGATTGATTCGTATAACTTTCAAATATTATGAATTATTGTATTATATTTATATGTTCAATTTATAGATATATAGTTGTGTGAATATTGCAAGTTTTTCAATGCAGTTTCATGTTTTTCGATATCGTATCGTTACAAGTTGACATGTCTATCAAAATATGTACAATAGCGGAAAAAACATATCTCGTGTTGTTGTTATTGTTTGTATCAGCGCTCGAATGCATCGAGCGTCGAGAGCAATCGAGGAATGAACCGTGGTGATCATAGAGTAGCTATCAACGGATTTGCGGTATCCTAATCGGCAAGGGTAGCTAATCGAGGCATTTCATCGAGAAACCGGGACATGGGAATTACTCGCTTATGCGTGTTAAGCTTTCAACGAGCTGTTACACGTAGAGTTCCATTAGGGTAAGCGCTCGCGATGTGACGTCAGAGTTGTGCACTTCCTGACAAACTGACCTTTCTCTTTCTCTCCCCCTCCCTCCCCCCCTCCTCTCTCTGTCTCTTTTTCTTTCTTTCTCTCACTATCTCCATTTCTTTCTCATTTCCTCTCTGTTATTATTATATACCGGTATTCGCTTAGCGAATCGACGACACCGCGGGCGATAAGCGAGTCGGATTTGGAATTCGCATCCTAATGCAACACCTACGCACAACAGGTTTATTTGCATGTTTTCTCAATGCGGCGCAGCGTTTAGAAGCATTTATCAAAAAATAACGTATTAGTCACGCAGGTGACGCCTCGATGAATTAATCAAGCGAAATATTGTATGTCTCGTAATGAATATCATTAACGTCACTGTGAGTAATAATATTAGAATAACCATTCAATACAGTCTCTTCCAGTATTTTGTGGTAATATGCGTGTACAATTTTTTTAAAATATAATATATTAATATATACTTAAAAAGGTCAGAACTCTTCCTGTAGCTTACATAATCCTTACATACAACGCAATCTGTCTTCAATATTCTTTAATGATAAGAAAAAATACTACTCTATAATCAAACAATAGAGATAATCAATTTCGTTGTGTAAATTGATTTACTGAAAACATTACCTTAGTTAATATTTAAATATTACTATCGATATTTAAAGTACTATTGGTATATTCTCTTTACAATGCCATATATACTGTGAAAAATAAAATGTTAATTTTAACTTAAAGACATATGTAAAAATGTTAAAATTAACATTGTATTTTTTACAGTGTATATATACATTATGTGTATTTTTAAATTAAAATGTAAAATTTTTTATCATTGAATTAATTCAATCGCCGCGAAACTTCGAAAATGACAAAGACATGTATTATAAAGTATCACCTATACTATTAATATGATTACGGCGATTAGGCGATTATTGTGTTTTTTCTATTATTGAGTATTTTCTAACCTATTATTGAATAATTTCTAATTGGCTTCATGTCAGGCACGTATGTCAACGTGCATGTCAACATAATTCTAAAAGCGCTCGCGCTTGTAGCCGGAGGCGATATCATAATATCTTACGTGCATCAGAAATGCAATGAACATTATGCCACCGGTATTGCGAGTGTAAGAGACACACAAAAACACGCAAACGCAAGTATATATAGGTATGGGTGCGCCGTTTGCCGATGATTCACAGACCATTGCACCGTTATTACGCGTTATACACGTTGAGGCGTAGCACCGTATCGGCTTTTGCAGGTTGTAGAAATATGCAAAGATTATATACTGCATTGTAGTTACAATTAAAACGATATCTTTTGTTGCAAATATTACTATATATATATCACTTCTCTCACTGCATGGACGATATATAAGATAAAGCTCCTTACTTTGTGACTATCTTGTGATATCAATACACATAATAATAATTAATTGAAACGTACTTATAAAAATAGTAGAATTTTGCCAATCCCTGTAACCGTCTATTTTATTATAAGTTTGAAATTTATACATCGGCGTCATGTACTGTTGTTTTTTTTATAAAAAAAAATATTTTTTTGTTTATCGTAACTCGAGTCTTTTTTTTCAAATCGTGTTTGCAGGATAAACTTCGTAAACGTAAATATCATCATTTCCATACGTATCATATCGATACTGCAGGTCTAGCGTGCAGATATTAATGATACTATTGTAAAGTTCAACAAATTCTCGAGACTGTCCAAAGTCTCGGAAAGATATTTCGCAGTTTCGCACCGTCATGGATTAATTGCAACGTACGGCCGCGCCGTGCGTGCATGCGTATCGCGGGGCGGCAGTCAGGTCGGAAGAGCAATGGAAATGCCGGAATATCAAAGGTATCTCCTGTTGCGAGATTGCACCTTGCGTACGTGCATCATGGCCCGTTCGCGCCGGCCGGGGCCGCGCGTGCTATGCCTTCCTACGTTTTAGAATTATACCGGAAGTAAGATGCGCCCCGGTGCTGCGGCAACGATGCTTTGAATTAGTCCCTCCTTCTCGAGTGGGTGGTCGGGAGTGGGTGAGTTAGGGCGAGTATAAGTGCGGAGCCAGCCCCTACATCGGTATACATCGCGGAAGGAGGCCTACCGTTGATGACAAAATAGCGTGATTACGGGCCATCAAATAAACACTAGACTTACCGTTATTCCGCGCCGCTAGCTCCTTCGAGCTGCACTCCCTCCCACTCCTCCTGCCTGGCGAAACCCTCAGCCGCGGTGCCAACAACCCCTCTACCCATCGGCCGTGCCGGCAATGAACAAATGCTGACCTCCTCGACCGCATCGGATCGGCTTTAAAAATGCTACCGCCGGCGATCGGCGGATACCGCCGCCGCGCCGCGCCGGGCCGGTGAAGACTACAAATTGTCTTCTATTCCCTTGTTGTCATTAAGGAATACAACGCGGCTATAGTAACAGAGCTTGGAAAAGTTTTAGACCCCCGTCGCGTGAGAGGTTTCGTCGCACGGACGATGCGTGCGTCGACATTGTGCGGCGTAACGGGGTTAATAACGAATTTATATTGCCCGCTCTAACGCAACTTTAAAGTTAGATGATTGTCGAATTACAAGTTGGCTGCAAGATAATGTCACTTTTCGATGCAATGCAGATACTCTAGCTATCGTTGGTTCATAGCGCATTTATGTATAAACGTTAAAGCTATTTGAATATAAATGTATTTAACGTTATATTAATTGCGTTTTCGACTGTAGTAGGATTGAACCATCCTGGGTTGGATTAATGGCGTCATATGCTATACTATTGGTTGACGTTACATGCTGTACCAATAGTAGAGTCATTAATCCAATTCAGATCGGTTCAAATCTACTGCAGTCGAAAAGGTCATAAAGTCATAAATGAAGATATATTGTTACAAAAAAAAAATATATAATTTACAATACATTGTATATTATATTACAGAAAAATATAATTATATAATAATATATGTATAAAGTATTTTTAAAACAAAAATTGATTTTCTTTCCATACACCAAAAAAAATTAAATTGAAAAACTATTGTCTCTATGAAATCAATAGACGTAACAAAACTTTGCGCAAGTTTTTTGACTACTTAATCAATAATGATATAAAAACAATAACGTTTTATAAATCTCTCCTATCAGCAGCCGAGATCTGTCCCACAATTGATCCCTGCCGGCTGTACTATTTAATTTTTTCCTTTAATTGGCTAATCACGAAATTATCAGCCCCATAAAGCTCGAGAGAGGCGCCAACCCTTTGCGGCCCCTATCGTCGGCGGCATCGACTCCCGCGGGGGTGGTGCGCCGTGCTCTTAATTGCAAATTGGTGAAATAATTGAAACAACTCTCGTAAAAATAGTTGAAAAGTCGTAATTCGGTCGTAAAAGCTGAAAACCGCAACGCGCCACCATTACCCTCCGCCCCCGATTCTCTTTTACTCGGCAACTACTTGGAGAAAGGGATTGGCAGCGACGTGAGGGGTGTTGAAACAGTTCTGTCGGATTTTGATGGGGTTCGGGTAGCTCGATTTTCTTGGCGGATAAGCCTTATGGTCTCGTGGGATGAAACTGTATCCGGATGGAAACGACGCGATCGCAAGAGTGACTATTGTGGCGAACGCGCAATTTGCGAGTCATAGGTATTCGATCGTTTACGATGAATCGTACCTAAGACAAAGATTATACGAAGCTTGCAATTGTTATTCCGACAGCATTATAAGCATTCTGTTGTGTAAGTACTGTACCAAGACATATAGAAAATTTATGTTTATTTAAATTTATCTATTTAAATCTATCTCACGCGTGCGTTTAAGTGGTTCGAAGTTACGAGCGTAGGCACTAACGATTTGCACGCGGGGAGAGAGAAAAAAAAGGGGGAAAGGGGAAGAAGGAAAGATAGCGAAACTATGCCAAATTGGGGTTACGAGGAACTTCACAACTTGTCCATGCAAAATTTATCGCTTCATTTACATGTTACTGTTCGGCTCGTGCCGCGCGCTAATACCTTCCACGATCGATGAATTATTCATAAAATGAATGCTGCTTCTTCACTGTGTGTTTCGACTTATTGTTAGACTTTTTCTCGTATGTTGCAAACGACGGGATGCCCGCATAAAATTGGCTCGGTTCTTTCGTGTCAGTAGTAAAACTAGCATGAATATCAAGATCCCGCGGAAAAATAGCTGCCGCGTTACTCCCACATTGGCGTATGTCCAGCTTCTCGAGTTACAATAACCAGACAAACGAAAGTTTCTGATTTTTAGCTATCTGATTAATATGCCCAATTCATTCATAAAAATATAAAATATGCGTAAATTTCATATATTAATTATCCAACACTTAAAGAAATATCTGATATGAAATAATAATTTATATGTATGCAATCAGCAAGTGCAGAAAGCACAACACAAAAATATCGCGAAATCAATAAAGCATTTAGATCCTCTCTGGGATCTCGACGATCTCCACCGAGAAAGGATAATTTGCATATCGGCTTTCTCAATCTGCTGATATGAAATCAGTCAGTTTTCAAAACATTCACGTCTGCCGGTTGCGGAGCGCATTGGAACAGGCGGAGCGTGGATTAAGTCTCGGTTATATTTCTTCCGGCGGAAGTAAAATATTTGAGCGCGCGCCGCCGCGAGAAATGCAGGCGATCGGGTGTTTTTCTTCGGGAAAAAAGGGAGGGGAGAGAAGATTTGAAAACACGGAAGGAATTTCCATCGCGCTGCGATATTAGCCGGTGTTGTACCGACCGCTGTTATATTTGATTGGGCCGCTCGTGTAAGAACACCCCCGAGCTCTCCTCCGATTCCCATCTATCCTCCCCCTGCCCAACTACCCTTTGCTCATCCACTCCCTCAGTCTGCGCAGCGAAATGTTGGTTAAATAATATCCGCGCTTCCAACCGTAATTATCTCGCTCTCAGATTTTCTGCCTCGCGGGGACGGCGGAAGGGCGGGTGGTGGTTGGGAGAGTCTCGCGGTAAGAGACGCGAGCGAGAGAGAGAGAGAGAGAGAGAGAGAAAGAGAGAGAGAGAGGGGGGGGGGTGGATAGAACTTCGAGATTGAAGGAAAGACTGGGGTATCAGGGGATTAGAGATAGTGCTGATATTCGCGCTACAGATATTCGGAGATAGCGGGGATTTTATTAAATGTAGCGGAGTTACTGAATAATACTTTCATGTACTTTTTGACGTTTATTTATCATATTGTTTCGCTCCGCCATCGTGAGTGCAGGCAAGGAAAAATATTTCAAAATCGTGAATAAACACCCTTTCAAACGATGAAACTTTTACGATTAACGGAGTAGATATTTGTAGAATATGATGAAATATATTAAAATGTATTCATATTTATTCACCAATCTCTAATCTCATTTTTCATTCTTAGAGGCGCAGAAGTTCATATATATATATATACAAATTTCTGAATATTTCTTGCCATAATTTTATATATCGTTGTATATGTCTCGTGTAGACAATCATTAAAACCACTGCAATTATGAAACGCGAATGCAAGTCAAAATATAACGCGACATAAATAACGTTAGGAACAGCCAGCAATTGCGCGTTATTATAATGAAAGGTAGTGCGAAAAGTGTAGTGCAAAAGAGTGGTCGGTATCGTGCGTCGCCAGAAATACACAAGAGAAGGCCTATGGTCGGCACCATCGTGCACTTTCACGCGATCGATTTTAGCTAATTGCAAACCGGTGCTATATAACGCATGTATATATAAGAGGGAGACAGAAGATCGTTGGAAAGGTGGTGGTAGATAGGTTGGAGGGTCCGCGAATGGAACGGGAAATATGCAAAGTGTTTACGATCGTGCAACATGCTGCCGACCCGAGTTCGCTCTCCCTCTGCCATTCCTACGTTCCGCGCTTTTATCTATCCTTCTAAGAGGGATGCGGAGTCTGCAAGGAAATGCGCCACGTTCTCCGCTTCCGTTATTAATGTACAAAAGCTCAAATTCACACTTCCTCATCTCGAACAATCGTATTCATGTAATTTTTAGGTGACTATTTTATCTTCTGTAAAGTATGAAATTTTGAAGGAATAAAAATTAATCGAAATATTGCATGAAAAAAAGTAAGTAAGTTTAATTGTTATATTTTTGAATATTTGTCCGCATATTACGAAAATAACATGTTATAAAACGAACAGCAATGCTTCGATATTATAATAATTATAATAATAGAAGTGGATTAAAAAGTAAAGCAGTATATTTACTATCCTATTTTAAGGAATTGTTTCTGGGACATTTTCAAATGAAGGAATAGATATTATTTAATAAAATAATAATAATTATTCTTATATACAGAAAAATAAAACTTTCAAAATTTGTAATTTTATCATAGAAAATTATGTGAATTTTATAAAACAGATTTATGCATTTTATGTAACTGAGATACTTTATTGTTTTATACATTATTTTCAATAATATAAATCGAATTAATTTTTATATTATTTTGTCCTACGACTGCACAGGACATTTTTACACGATATTTTAATAATGTATGTACCACGCCTATCTGCATTTGAATAATAAACGATAATTGCGAAGCGCCTTATAATTATTAGTAATAAAATTGTTTATCTGGAAAATCAAAGATATAAAAATTTATATTAAACCCTGTAAAATTAAATTTAGCATTTAAAATAAATTTTGTCTTATCTGTAAAGCGATTTAAATTGTATTAATTGCATTGGATTTAATAAAAAGATAAATATTTCGTGCAAATTAAATATAATCAAAAAATTATTTGTGTGTGAATTGTATTTTTTGAATAAATTAGAAAATTAAAACTATCCTATGTATAATGAATGTATAATAAAAACTATCCTATGTATATATTGTCCAGCAAATAATGTAACAAAAGAATTAAAATAATATAGACGTATGTATTTTCCTTTCAGTATTGCATATTACAATGATTCTGTCTTCCTTATTAAGTGATATATTGATCATCTCTTTTCGAAATAATCGGTCCAATTATATCTTTGCAATTTATAGCAAGGCAGGGTAAAAGACACACCCTTTGCGACTCGATCTCGCCGCGACTCCACTTATAAAAACGCAATTTCCTTGTAACAATATAGCATAATAAATGCCGAGGGTTGCTTTCTTGGGGGCGGTTGAAGAGCCCACTTTCGCCAGGCGTAGACCAAGCGGCGAGCGGCTCCGATTCGCCATTACAGTTTGTAATGTACTTACGTAACTTCTGTTTATACACCAACTTTTCTCCACCCGCACTTATTCCGTCTCAGCCTTCTCGCCGCTTACATTCCCGTTTCATCCCCGTTTCATGCCCGCGGCATTCTGCTCTAATATCATTTTTAATGTCTGGAAATTATCTCCGCCACCTCTCCATGCCCTTAAACCTTTTGACCAAAATGTTCCTTTTTTATCCTATTTTCTATCCTATTTTTATAATGACAGTATACTTATTTGTCACATTCTCTACTTATATTATATGTCACGCGACATATATTTCCCTCTTCTTATATTTCTTCATTTATGATAAATTCTTTATATTTCCGCTTTTAAAAATTATTTTATGATTTATAAATATTTGAACAAATAATTTTTTTTATTTTTTTAATATTTGCAAAATAATACAAAATTTGAAATGATAATAAAGAGATAATAATACGTTCTTGAATAACAAATATCTAAAGATTATTAGTAACTGCCAAATAATAAGCGTTATTTACAGACAGAATATAAAGATTGCAAAAGTATTTATCGAATTTATAACACAGAACAAATAAAACGACTTATGCTATTTTTAAACAAAGTAGATTATTATTTAAAGTAAGGTAAATAAGTTCTAGTAATAGCTTCTTGATAATGCAGACTTCTACATCTTACTACATCTTATTTTAACCAAAATCGTTAAATATGCAATAAATGAAAATATACTAAATTAAACGAAATTGGAAAACTACTCTGAAAAACTACAATCTACATTAATTTAGGTTCATAATTAAAAAGATTAAATAAAGAGATACTTATTGTTAGTAATAAATAATATATGTCAAAACAGATTTTTATAATGCACGAAGCTTTTTAATCATAAATAAAATAATAATTTTCCTAAAATTTATGTGTGTGTGAGTAAATTTCGTAATATTTTAATAAGTATCAGAATAAAATCCATAAGATAATTTCATAGTAATTTAGACTTTTAATTTGTCATATTAAGAAAGGAATGAGAATATTATTTGTGTAATAAAAGTATCACGCATTTCTGGCTAGGTTCATTATTTTCTCACTTTACTAAAAAAGTGTGTATAAAATATCGGCTAATCATTCAAATATCAAAAGAAAGACTAAAATTGTCGTAAAATGTTTTCATTATATTATTACATATGATGCATTTATATCACAAAGTATAAAAAGTTTGATACATATTTAGACTTCATTTTTACTTAAAGTATATCATAAATAAATTAATTTGCTTTATTATTTAATTATTAAAAAAAAAATATTGCTGCATGAATGGCATTATAGAATAGTATTTAGAATAGAATAGCATTATAGAATAGTATTTTTGTAAAATTAATAATTGTGGCAAAATATGTTTGTATATGTTTTCGACTCAAATGCAATTGCACCATGTTTTAATTCAATTCTTAAAATACTCAACGCATATGCTCTTACACACGCTAACGATATTATTTATTACGCGCAAATTTTTTCGACGACCGATGCAAAAAATTTTCCCTCGCGCCATAATTGCGATGACTCGATGTGTAATTCAATGTGTTGCTCGATGCATTTTTCTCATTTCAGATCGGTCATGACATTTCACAAAGTGCGCAGTTCCGGCTCGAACAGCAACGATGGGGATGAGGCATGGAACTGGAATGCAGGCTGCAGTTCAATGCGACTGCATTGAAAACAAGCTACGATGCATCGAAGCCTCGGGCGCTTATAATCGTTATGTTTAGTCGCTTGTATTCCTGCATTTTCCACGGTATTTACACTTCACTGAAATCTCATGAAAAAGTAATAAAATAAACACCGATCCGGGGATCGCACGCCGGAAATAGGATATCGTGATATTTATTCTGGCTTCGTGTCATGCGCCTATTTATAATGGACGGCATTTACTAACTCGACTGCATATTTTATCCTTCACTGTTGTAGTAATTTTGTATAATATCACCCTTCGCAAAAAAATGACGCTGTTCGTGGGTCAAAGCGAATATTCCCTCGCGAGTTTTTTCCGATGATTTCATACACGATTGTAGCCATAAGGAAATTTTGTTATATCATTACAATGGTGAATAACATTTTAATGCGTATTTGAATGCGTATATTTGGTTTACTTAGTACAGATTATACATTAATAATTTATCTTTTGCTTTATTAGCTATAATAATAAATCTTCAATGAGAATAGTATAATAAAAATTATTTGAAAAAATTAATATTGTATTATTTAGAAAGATAGTTTCTGTTTAAAGAGGAAATTTGTAGATAAATTAATATATTGTTAAGATTTAATTTCAATTAACATTTCGTCTTAATTAAGATTTAATTAAAATTTAAAAATATTATTTTCGGCACTTCTAAAATTTAAAATTTATTCTTTTTTTTTTATCTGTACACTTCTCTTTCTGTATTTGTAAATTAGAAGAGTTTTCATCAAAGTTTATCTTTCAGATAACATTAATTTAAAATTCCTAATTGAATGTGAGTCATCTAATTAACATTTAAAAGTACTGCATTAACTAACAATGTACGTCACTATTCTGCGAAATAACTGCCTCTTCAATTTTTTTTTGCAAATTAAAAAAAAACGGCAGTTGCGCATAACATCATCCACTTTGCTCGTCAAATAAACATCTCGATGGAATGGTGCACGAATAAACTCAAGTCAAAGGAACGATTATCATCGCGTCGTATTTTGCTCGTCGATTTCGTCGGTTCGCACTACTTCGTGCTTCGTGTTTGTGTCCGCCATCGAACGACGGGCACGACACTCGCCGCGCGAGTTGGACGGCAAAACTAAACAGACCACGAGGCGACGTTAAAGTGATGGCGCGAGTTAAACTGACAACCTTCGCCACTTTCCCGGAAGCATAAGCTATCTCGCGCGGCCTGTCGCTTTTGCCGCGAGTGTATTTTCATTGTCGCTTTTATCCTACGTCCGCGATCGGTAACGCGTCCACGACGCGCGTTCCGCATGATCTCGCAGCACGTTTGATTGTTTTCCGAATGAATGAGACGAAATTATAAATAGACTCCCGAGCGATTTTCCACTATCGTCGCACCTCTTCATGCGCGACTCACCGGACATGATCGCGCGATGGAAATTACGCATCATCGCGCTCGCTTCGCGCCTGTCAATCCGTTCCAATTAAATGCATACGATCGAATAAATTTATGCCCGATCTCTAATAACTACCTATTTTAGA
>Ga0157364_1005684_pt1 | contig 12731 bp, 7 predicted proteins | sample AttsexASBM2_FD_111476 | JGI IMG/M metagenome (GOLD analysis project Ga0157364, IMG submission 111476) | Fungus gardens microbial communities from leaf cutter ant in Ribeirão Preto, State of São Paulo, Brazil - Atta sexdens ASBM2 | ecosystem: Host-associated > Fungi > Mycelium > Unclassified ... | reverse complement strand
ACACACACACACACACACACACACACACACACACACACACACACACACACACACACACACACACATATATACATACATGTGACATATTTAATATAAATTTTATATAAAAATTATTAAATGTAAATGATTTCTCTATGAGATTATCAAGAGGAAAGTTCTCTATCATGAGTTCTCTATCAGGTAGGCACTTAATATGAGATAGTGGTTTCCACTAAACTAATAAACGCTACCTGTTGGTTTCACCATGTGAACACTTTATTGTTCTTGGATTGTGAAAATTATTTAGTGGAAAATTCATTATTAGATCATGCCTGTAATCATTGCAAAAAAAGATTTTAGAATTTGAATGTCTTCAAGTTTCATTGAGATGAGCTTTTAAATCTTGTTTATTATTTAATAAATAAATATTTGGCAATAAATTCTTCATGTGGTGATAGAATAAGATCGTACTAATAGAAAAATATGTGATAAAATATATTGAATTGCTTACAGAAATTAGATTTGATGATCGTAAAACCGAAAGGCGTGGAAATTGTAATATGAGATAGAGTATTTCTAATATGAAATAACCTATACTTCTATAGTGAAAATTGCTAAAGAGTAAATGTATTATTGTACAATAATAAAAAGGACAACCGGAATGAACATCGAGTGCTTATTTCTGCTTGATTCTAACTACCTGAAGACGAGTTTTGGATATAATCTATCGCATGCTCATTTTTCATGCTGGCTGTATTTGTTTGCATTTTAGAAACATGAAAAAAATTTTTTAATTGCAATACTGATATACTTTGGAGCACTCTCGATTTCTCAGGGCATCTCATATTAAGAGCACAATTTTTTTACTTTGTTTACTTTTTACATTTCTTTAATTTTAAAAAAAATGGAACTTGAATTAAATTTTATATAACGTTTTCTTAAAGCTTATTAAATTCCCTTCAGAATGACATATTTTTTTTTTAAATTCTGCTCATAGACTTCTAGCATTTATCCAAAATGAACTCGATATCTCATAATAGTAGCCTTTCCTCTACATCACGTTGAATTATTTGCAGTATATTATTTAATTATTTGATTTAATATGTATTTTTATTACTATAAAATAAATGTACTATAAAGTAAATGTACGATAATTATATTTCATAAATGCTACATCGAATGATAATTATATCGTACATTAATCGTCGTTATAAAAAATATTAAATATTTCTTAATTTCTCATTTTAATGCTCCATACTGATAAAGTTGATATGCATAAAAAAATGCTTGATTTTTCTTGTGTTAATTGTTATCTTATTCCATTTATAAAATTTTTTTAAATTTGTATAACCTATTCTTATTATATTAATGTATGTATATCACATTTTATTTCCTATTTATTTCAAATGAAACTAAGAAATCTTGTTTCTTTAAATGTTTCAATACTTATTATCATTAACTTATTATCAAATATTATATTTTAATATTTATGTGAATGTTTACAATAATAACAGAACACAATATATATCACAAATTTGATAACAACTAAATTAGTTCTACATATTAAACTTAAAATATAAGTTTCTTATAATAAAAACAACCTAAAGTATATTTAAATTTGTCGTGCTTTTGGTCGATGAGGCGGAGATTAACATCGAAGATGTTATTCACATACATGTCTCTCTTTTTGTTGCATGAAATAACTACCGATCTGAAGTTGCTGCTAGTAGTCCATAGGTGCTTTCTAATTGCAATATCTCTAAACACTTTCATTCACTTTGGTGACACAAGTTGTGTTTCAATTGTCCTTCAGCGTTACACAACACTATCTGGGATCGATTCTGTATCTTCAAATGAGGTGAAAATTATAAAAGTGAGCGAATTTACTAGAATACTGATTATTTCATTGGTCATACACTTAGTAAATTTGCTTATTTTTGTAATTTTCATTTTGAAGATACAGAATCGAACTCTTGGGTATCAATCATGAAACTTTTTTCCTAGGATGAAAAGTGAAAAGTGAAAAATTTTTCCATTAATTTCAATGGTTAAAATTTTCATTTTTCATTTTCCTAGAGATGAAGTTTCATGATTGATACCTTGTACTCAGTCGAGGACTGTGTAAGTTTGTGTTTTTTAGTGACAATTACATGTTACTAACTGCGGCTATAAATGAGGTTGGAAAATATTGAATGACCGGCACTTTTATTTTTTTTTGTTTAATTCAGGCAGAAAAAGTTACATTTAATCTAACTTTATCCAAAACGGATCTCAATTGTCCACAACTATACATTCTGTTCTAATTGAATCGTACACAATGTTAAACTTTGTTCTTGTGTATATTTGTGTTAAGATGTGTTAAGCAATTAGAAAGTTATATAACCCCATGTTATATAATCAAAGTTCCGGATCGCCTTGATCTTGACATATGTTGTCAAGATCTGATCTTGAATGACCTTCAGAAAGTTTTAGATGACGCTCATTATTCATTAAAAAGTTGTTAATAAAAAAATGTTCAAAAAATAGTGTCTTATTTTTGCTACAATCATGTATTGTAAACAAAGATATCCCTAACCGAACTTTAAAAAACAAATAATACGTAATGAAGTTACCCCACTCTCAGCTTACAAGGCGAAACAAGTCCCATAATTGTTCGATTCCATAGGTTTTAATTTTCCATGCGCGAAGCGATATCCATCCCATTCTTCCTAGAGATCCTATAATCAGAGTTTGGCGAATATGGATAAAAAATGGCGGATAGAAAAAGATAACATTGCTTTCTCGTATGAATGCATGCGCAAGAAATATTAGAATACGCGATAGGCAACATGTGACGATAATACCTGAAGAAACCAATCAAGGTGATCAATTATGCCGAAATTATGCAATTGTAATTTATAAAGTTTCTCTTTGTCCGAGATCTCGGAACGATTTTTAACCTCTTTGATACAGGTCGTTACTCATCTGCTTATAGCTGTTTTTCTTTTCTTTACACTCATTTTCCGACAATGTACGAAATTATCTGAGGAATACCGAGTGGACCAAGATGGAGAACCAATCAGAAGTTATGCTCTCTTTCGCCAAATCTCTCTGATTAGGATCTCTAATCCCTCCTGCCTAGGAACGCATGACTTTCCACGCGAAGCGAGTTCCACTCAATCCCCCCCCCCCTTCCTCTGCTAAGTTCCACTTCACTAGAGTCTTATATTTATAAGAGAAGCGCGACCGACTTATGTATTATCATAAAAGTACTAAAATACTCGAAAAAATATTAAAAATGGCATTTGCAAGACGGACTATGAAATTCACCAATCATCCACCAATCATTAAGCAGCCATTTTTAATACAGAGAAATAATTTTATGATTGACTGCTAATCACATGATTGCAATAACCAATCAGAACATTTTACACCAATCGCGTTTTTCTTATAAATATAGGATATATTCCCTTTTTACTGGCAGTGCAACCATCATGACGTCACAACAGTGCACTGCCGCAGCCGTTCAAAAATTACTGTGGTATTGCCAGCACTATTGTAACGTTGTATTTCGAAACGATTTTGCAATAGACTAGCAGTGTAAACAGACATGGATAAACTAAATTGTCAATAAATTTTGAACGAAAAACAGCAGCGATGGTTCTTCCGAAGAAGATGAACTAATTATGGGATCCAATTCAAGCAATTTGACTTAGTGTTAAAAACTATATGGATATAATTAATAAATATTCAAATGTGGAATTTAAGAGTTTTCAGTAAAATGAATATATGTGTATCTTCTGCAGTTAAATGTAATGTATATATTTTTTTATTTCTTGGGTCGAATATTTCGACGCCTTGTGTTTCTTTAAGCGATGCCATATTGCACTGTAACTGCCTCGAAAGCCGTAGTAGTTGCAATTTCAACATGGCTATCATTTATAACGTCATTAAGAGAACTAGACTCTGTCGCAGCTACGTAGCAATAGCGAAACAATTTTTCAGTACTGCCAGTACTGGCACTGTATATCGGAATACATCCATAGGATACTCTACACCCGATCTCTTTTCGGTCTAGGCGTGCGACTTTCTATCAAAGAAATCGCATCACGTGATCAATCGTAACATTTGCAACATGGTCATTTGCGTGATTATTTGGAACTCGTGATCAATCGAAAACGTGATCATTTGCAACTCATGATCAATCACAATGTGATCATTTGCAATTCGTAGTCAATTACAACGTGGTCATTTGTAAATCGTGATCAATCGTAACGTAATCAATTGGGACGGTTAAATGCAACGTAATCAAATGGGCTCCACTTCGCGCGTGAGTCTCTCCAGATGATAATGCCTAGATGATATTGTGTAGTGTAAACAGAAAGTAAAACAAAATAGGCATTTACATATTTAACATATTAAATTACTTAATAAGAAAGCGCGTTCGGCTGATCAACTTAAACCATTAAAATCTTATTAAAATTGTGCTCATATCATACTATTGTTAAATCGCATCATGAAAATCATAAAATAAATACTAATATATCGTTTTAATAAAATCGGGTGCGTAACGGATTTCAACAATTTGTGACTATTATATGCCAAATTAATAATAAATGCTAAATTAATAATGATGCATTAAAAAAATTGCATGAAGTTTATAAAAAACTTCAATCATAGAGTTAATAATGTGCGCTTTAGATAAAATTATATACACTGTGTTACTTAAGTAGAAAATAAATTAATGTTTTGTAAAAAAATATATAATATGATACTTAAATATATTACTCAATTTTTTAAATTATTTTCAGACTATTTTTTTCTCCTTATTTAGCGGTTTAGAATTATCACAGTGTGAGATTTAAAATAGGTCACCTAAATAATTCGCTTGTTTTTAATAATAGAAGAAAGAGAATCAAACAAAAATTGTATAGTTTCCAAGAGAACGCATGATCATGTTGTCTTTTTTCTAGGAGGAGGCGCTAAAAAGATATGAAGATCTCTTTTAATGGAATTTATATGATTTTTTTACCCAATGATTCCTCTAATTATTTCACATATAATAATATTATCATATAAAAATATTAAGATAATGATATCAAAAAACCAAGTTTACGAGATATTTTATATTTTATTTTGTCACATGTTGGCATAAAATATTAAAAATCTCGTAAACTATTAATTTTTTGACAATCGTACTTTAATATTAGGTGTGGGAAAAAGTTCGTGACATTTTTCCATTAGATGGCATTAAAAAAACGCCACAAACTTTTTCCCACACCTAATATATTTATCAATAGAATATGAGATGAATTAATTGATCAATTGGTGGAAAGAAAACACATAGTTGCTTTAAAAAAATTTGCAAAATGGATAATTCTTTAAATAAGCATTCTTATTGAAATTATGCAACTTTTTCTTTTATTAAAAAGCAAATTATTCAGGTGATCTGTTTTAAATACCTCACTCTGTGTGTATATTATATAATATATAATAAGAAGGCAGTTTTCCTCAAATAAGTTATCAATTTATTAAAATAAAAATTGAATAACAAAAAATTATAACTCTAATCTCTATTTCTTTTCACAAGGACTTTCACAATTCTAAAATATATTTTTTTCGCTTTCTTCTAGGACATCATCTGCTTGTTACGTAACTTCGAGATCAGATCGCTCCTGTTTTTTTCCTTATCGTGAATGGTAACGAGTCTTCCTTCTTTTCCTGCAATTAAGAATCTATTGTGATCTATAGAAGATCTATTGTATCAATAATGACAGTTGTTCAATAATAGTACGATGTGGTTCAATAGCTGTTCGATAGCTCAATAATAGTTTAATACTAATTTGATAATTATGAAAGCGCGCTCTTATACTATTACATTGTATTATCTTATACTATTACATTGTATTATCTACCCTCATTTTCACTAAGACGTAATAATTTTGATAATCTTAAGAGTGAAATACATGTGTAAGCTTTACAGGATTAAGGAAATCGTACCTCATTCAATTTATGCTCCTACGAAAGTTCTTCAATTTATTCAAATCGCTGTCTACAAATGCTGTCTACGTGCATAAAATGTTTCTTCGATACACGATCGTCAGAATTGAACACACACACACACACACACACACACACTCGCGCGCGCTTATATATCTTAATAACCTGAATATTTCGTTCTGTCGCGTATTTCATCAATTACAATACATACATAGACGCATTACCTAAAGAGAGAAGTAATTAAAGAGAATGAGAATGTATAAATCAATAGGCTCCAATATCTATTGGCTGGGCTTGCAAATGTCGAAGCGTCTTTGGCGCGAATTACCATTGATCTGTAGAATCCTAGATTTCAGGATCCAAAATTTAAGCCTTGTCTTTGATCCCAATTAAGATTCGCAGTCTCTACTCCAATTTCCGGAAAATATCTCAGTCTCTTAATCATCTGTAATTAAGCGTGGTTCAAGCTTCGACTTTCTCCTTTTTTTAACTCTCACTTCTCATCTGTCTGCTTCTCTGTACTCTCTCCCTTCCATTGCAGATCTCGCTATCCTCTCTTTCGCTATTCCACAATTCCTTACAATGTTAATTATTTATTCGAAACATAATAGATTTATTATCACACCAATTTTATCTACCATGACTATTGTAACAGATTTCAAAAGAACTGATTGTAATGGCGATATCAACGATAAATCATTTTCACACTACGAAATTTTTCAAACATCTAATCATCGCTACTTTTGTCTGGAGAATTATTGTCATCGTTTTTTACGTCGAATTGAAGTCTGTATTTTTCCTTTTTTATTGTTTTTTAGTTTATTATTTTAATTATGTTATGAATTTATAATTATTAATATTATATATGTTATTTATACATTTAAAATGACCCGATCGGAATCGAAACGTCGTTTGTTGTAACTTTCATAACGCCACTTTTATGTTTATTACCTTTTGTTAGTGTATATTAAATATATTTGTGTTGTACATCGTCGGGTTTTGGGACGGTGAAGAATCAATGATTAAAAATTCAGCGTATACACTCAAACTCAATGTTTTATTATGCCTTTATACAGAATGCTCTAAACATTCATGCGCGTAAGATGCGAGAGAGGAATGAAATGCTCCGATATTCCTATCCATTGTGCGTTCCATTTTTTACATGAAATGTACGAATATCCAATGCAGAGCATAGAATGCAGGACTTGTTCCATTTCTCTAACATCATGCATTTTTCTAGTAACGGAACAGGTTCTATGCAATTCAATTAATATAATAAACATGGATGGAAATTTAAGGTTAATCGATGCGCAAATCAATTTTTTAATTAGTATTATATTTTCTTTTATATTTTTCAAGCAAAAAAAACATATATTTATTAATGATTATCTGGAATGACATTTTCTCAGGCAAAGAAAGAGAGGTGGGTGGATGCGGACGTGCATGCTTGCGTGTATGCGTGCATGCGTGAAAGGATCTTATGATTATTTAAATATATATTACAGCTGAAGATACGTAAAATCCTTTCCACTTAGCTAGAAAATTAAGTGAGTGTACTGAAAATGAAGCATTTATCTTTCTGCCTCCGACTTCTGCTACAAATGATAGTAAAAGGAGGGCAATCTAAAAATGGCCTCGAATGGACATCTTTAACACTAGAACGGAATTGAATATCCTCCAATGACCGTTGAACGCTTCAATTGAACTGTTATGCTTTCGTCTAACTAATAAAACGTTATTTTGATATTATTTCCATTATTTGGAATTTTATATACATATATATTTTTGATATTCTGTATTGTACATTACGAAAAAAACAAACAATTGAACGATAATACGCAGTTTTACCATTATCATGTTGATTCTGCCTGCTGTGATAATACCATGATGGAATCAGAAAGATCAAGCGCATGATGGATTAAGGATGGGGCGAATTTGATGTCAGCATTGCATGGCATTTCAAGATCATATTGGCTATGACAGAAATGTGTGTACAGAAAGAAAAATCGAGAATGAGCACGAATCGCTGACAAGCATGTTGCTAATTAAAACAGATTTATGCAATATGAAATGAAAAGATCATATTTCTATTAAATAAATTGTCAAATAAATAATTTAATAAATTATATGTTTGAAAAAGACATTTCGCCATATAATTATTTTTCGCATTGCCGATTGCGTCTGACTGGCCAAGCCACAATTTTATTGTCTACTGCGCATTCCTTCGGAATGCTTCACCTTTCTGGTTCCATCATGAACAATATTACAAAGAGAAAAACAAGAAAATATATCGGAATCATAGATGTATACAATATAGATGATTAACTCACATTAACAAAATATTAAATAATATATGATTATTTCAGAATATACATGAAGCGCCATTTTGGCGACTTTTGGTAAATAATAAAAATATGGATGGTAAATAATAAAAATAAAAACGTAAGGTAGATGACATGTGGCCAGCGACGGCAATAGTACCATGCAGGGTAGGGATCGAGGCACGAAACAATAAATGCAGTTGTATTTCTGCTACACTAGCATATAGTCACTGAACTCCATAATCTACTTTGGTGCAGTCTAAAATAAAAGTAGCTTAACGAAATAAGTGAAAAAGGGCGCAGGCCTAAACAAATTATAAAATAAGTACAGAGAACTGAAATAAGATGAAACGATGATGGGGGATCAACGAGGAATTGCACCAATGTGCATGACTGGCAACGTAGCAGAAAATTGGAAAACGTGGTCGAAATTCAAGAATTATCTTGTGGCAACCGAAATAAATAGAAAATCAGAAGCAACTCAGTGCGCACAACTTCTATTCTACATACGAGAGGAAGCGTTTAAAATTTACACAACCTTCATGTTCGCAGAAGATGAGAAAGATAATAAATAACGAAACTAATAAAGAAATTCGAAACGCATTTTAAACCAAAAGAAAATATCACATACGAGAAATATAAATTTTTCTCAAATTGACAGCAGCCAGGACAAACGCTGGAACAATTTATCACCGAGTTAAAACAAAAAGCGAAATGCAAACTGGAAGGACTCCAAGACAGGTAAAGGCAATGATCACGTGTGGCATGAATACTTCGATAATCCGAGAGTAGCTGCTTCAGAAAAACGAGCTAACATTGGATAAAGCAATCGAACAGTACCTCATTGAAATGGCGAGAAAAAGAAGTAATCAAATGGAGAGGACAGCAACAACATTCGACAACAGTATAGACATCATCTATTATTCTAAAAAGAAGGGACAACAAGACGGATTAAAAATGGGCAACAGTGGAGAACTTGAAACAAATTAACAATTATAGGAAATGTAGTAGGTTATCCAATAAATAAGTGTCCGGTTTATGGATAAACATCATAATTGTAAAAAGCAAAATCATTTCGCGAGTAAATATTTCAAAAACGAAATAAATAAGAAATCAAAGGAAAAAGAGAAAGAAGCTAAAGTTGATGAAATTGAATTAACAAAAACAAGAGACGAGCATTTAAGTATTTATTGAATCAATCGAATATATATATAATGAAATATATATAATGAAATAACGAAATATGAATAATTCAAAGAAATCGATATAAATGGGAAGGTAAAATTTAAAGTAGACACAAGGGCAATTCCAAACATTCTTACATACTCAGAATTTATAAAAAGTTAGGATTCTAGAGAAGTAATACAAAAAATCCACAGCAAAATTAAATACGTACTTAGGGCATATACTTGAAATAAGGCAGCTGTAAACTAGCATGTAAAATTAATTCAAAAACACATGAGATAATGTTTTTAAAACAGAAAAAAATCCCTATTAGGACAGAAAACTTTAAAATCACTAGATATAATACATAGAATATAATACATAGAACGCTGTAGAAAAAATTGATAATAGAGGCTATCAGGAAACAATTAAAAAAAAATATAGATTTATTTAAAGGTACGGGTAAGCCATACCACATTAAATTAAATGAAAATGCGAAACCGATAGTACATCCAACTAGAAAGATACCGATACCGTTAAGAGACAATTTAAAAGAAAATTTAGATGCACTGGTAAAAGAAAAAAATTAAAAAGTCGAAGGTAGTACCGATTGAATGCTCTTGTCATAGTAAGGAAGTTGAGAAATAGAATGTTCTTGTGAATAAGTTGAGAATATATCTATACTGTCTAGAAAAAATTTGAATAACGAAATTAAAAGAAAATATTATCAAATATTAAATGTAGAAATAATAAGCAAATTAGCTGGAATTAAATATTACAGCACGCTTGATGCAACAAGTGGACTCTATCAAATTAAATGAGGAAAGCTCAAAATTGTGTACATTTGAAACACATTTGGGAGATATCAATTTTTAAAATTACTGTATGGCATTAAATCAGCACCGGAAGTGTTCCAAGAAAGATTTAAGAATATTTTCGACATTGAAGGGGTTGAAATTTATATTGACGACATATTAAATCTGGGAGAAACAAAAGAAGAGCATGATGCTCGCCTGCATAAAGTACTAAATCGTGAGAGAAAATAACGTAAAGTTCAATTTAAGTAAATGCAAATTTAGAGAATGTAAAGTCGAATTTGGGACACGTTATCACGGACAAGGGCATACAAAGTAACGAGAAAATTAAAGCGATCTTAGAGATACAAACCCTAGCAGATAAAAATGACGTACAAAGAATATTAGGAATGTTAACATATGTAAATTTGTTAAAAATTTCTCAGAAACAAAACAACCTGTCCTAATTAGACAGTTAGAGGGAAAGACTTAATATTAGCTGATGCATTATCACGAGCATATCAAAGAAACCAGTAATACAGAATGGGAAAAAGAAATCAATTCACAAGTATGCGCGATAATGTGTCAGATCAACGCAATGGCAGAGAAAATCGAAGAACTAAAAAGAACTAAAAATGAGTAAAGACTCAGAATTAATAGAAGTGAAAAAAGTAATTGAAAATGGCTGGCCAAAGGATTCAAAAAACTAAAAAACTGTTAAAATTTACGCACAATACAGAAGTGAACTAACGATAGCAGAAGGATTAATATTTAAGGGTCAAAGTTTAGTAATTCCTAGAAGCATGAGAAATGAGATGTTAAATCGCGTACATTATACACATCTAGGATTAATAAATGCATAAAATTAGTACAAAAGTCAATCTTTTAGCCAGGCCATGATTAATCAAATTAAGCAAAATATAGTAAATTGTCCGTTGTATCTAAAATATGCCAAAGGCACAAAATAGAGAACCTTTAAAGTCACATGAAATACCGAGTCTGCCGTGGAATAAGATACGACATCTTTGAATTAAATAGGAAAAAGTACTTAACAATGATAAATTATTTCTCAAAATATCAGAAGTAGATCTTAAGGGAAATATGACAAGTACAATAGTTATTGAAAAAATGAAAACAACCTTTATAAGATACGATATTGACTGTAGTCTCAGACGGAGGAACGTAATTCACGTCGAGAGAATTTATTCAATTTATGAAAAACTACGAATTCAACCACATAATATCGTCATCAACATATGCTCAGTCGAACGAAAGGCATGGTCGAAAGAAGCACACAAACTGCAAAAAAAATATTTAGGAAACTAGAAGAAACAGCAGATTTAAACATAGCGCTGTTACATTACAGAACACTCCAGTACTAGGGAATATCTCACCGGCTGAGGCTTTAATGTCCAGGAAATTAAGAAGTAAACTATTATACAAATAAGTCTTTAAAATCGAAAATTGTAACAAATAATATAAAACAAAATATTGCTAAATTACAATGTAAAGAACAATTATAATGCGTAAAAAAATTTTCAAAGATATCAGATCCAAAGATATCATAAGGCAAAAGTCTATGTGCAGTGTAATCAAAGTCAGAGTAGTATCCAGGAGAAGTTTTATGTCAACTAAGAGATAAAACATAAAGTTAACTAGCCAATGTATCTATTCTTATAAGAAACAGAAGACTCATAAAACCAGTAAATAAATCATCAACTAAAAAAGAGATAGAGTCAAACAAAAAAGCTCTTAAGAAAGGAGAAGAAGGCATTAAAGTCTTCAGAAAATAGAAATAGAAAACGGAGGTGACACAGACAATATGGAGATAAATCCTAGGAATACAGAAGCTAAAATGACGAGATCAGATAGAATCATAAAAGCACCCGACAGACTGAATTACTAGTAAAAAGTAAAGCGGCAATAGTTAGGGAGATCCATTGTATAATTTAAAATAAAAAAAAAGAGATGTAAGATAGATGACACGATGGCCAACGACGGCAGCAGCGCCATGCAGGATAAGGACCGAGGCACGAAACAATAAAGGTAGTTGCATTCTTGCTACACTAGCATATAGTCACTGAACCCCATAACCTACTTTACAAAAAATAAACTGTGTAAACATAATAAATTAATTTTTTTTTGTAAATCAAACTTCTAAAATGATGAAAAGTCAGAAAAAACTGTAACTAATAGAGAAATTTATAAAAGTTATAGCAATTTTTAATATCAGTCAAATTGGCGTTGTCAGCTGTTCAAATATTAAACCTATGCAGTTATCATTTTGAAAGTCGTACATTTATGAAAAAAAGCATATTTACCCAGGAAAACTTTACTTGGAAAACTTTCCAAAAATATTGTGTTTACATTTAACACATGTTGGATCATGAAAAATACTATAAGATTACTAGAGAAAGATTTACAAATATATGTATATATATATATATATATATATATATATATATATATATATATATATATATATATAATATTT
>Ga0157364_1005683_pt1 | contig 12733 bp, 2 predicted proteins | sample AttsexASBM2_FD_111476 | JGI IMG/M metagenome (GOLD analysis project Ga0157364, IMG submission 111476) | Fungus gardens microbial communities from leaf cutter ant in Ribeirão Preto, State of São Paulo, Brazil - Atta sexdens ASBM2 | ecosystem: Host-associated > Fungi > Mycelium > Unclassified ... | reverse complement strand
TGATGATTAACTTAAGTTAAAATTGACACACGTTTAAAATATCATATGTCTAAACTAAGTTTTCCTCTTTTGATCTCTTTTTCTTTAATCATGTGCAGGAAGTTTAAACAATGTCTGTAAAAATTTAATTAAATAATTGATAGACATTAACTGAATAGATAGAGATAAAATTTTTTTCGCATTATACTTCAAACTTTTGAATAAAAAATTTCGTTTGGTGCGAGTGAATGCGTGATATATGCGAACTATTAATCATTTGGTATATATTCGATATGTTTGTTTCTCTTTTATATGTGAATAAAGTTTGAACATTCACAAACATCCAGAGAGTCTTTTACCAGCCGTCCATTAGGACCCATCATCAGGATCGTATTTCGCTGTGTACCAGTTTCCGTATAAATCTATTCTTTCATTCGTGTCGAGGGACGCATATAAATACCACTCCACCCGTCCACGTAACTCCATAGAACGTACATCCCTCCACTGAACTGCAAACAGCCCTTTGAATGCCATTATCCTACCTACGTTGTTACTACTTAACGTCCGCAAATGTGGCTGCGTTAGATAACGAGAGCCTGGCCGTTGTTCCCGATCGGTTTTGCCCGACAACGACTGTCTGTCGGGATGCTGAGTCTGTGTGTCAATTTAAACTTTGACCTACCAGCACCATTTCGCGCCGTTTACCATAGACCCACCTACGCTTCTCTCTGTAACCTTCGCCTGTACTATCGCCAAATTATTTTGCTCGAATAGAATTTAATGTATCTCTTTTGTACATCTTTCGGATGTAATTATCTCAGCGCAGAAGAAAAAGAAGAGATATGAACAAACTACGGAACAAACGATCATTTTTTGAAATATTTTTGAAAGAGATTTTTTAAAAATAATAAATAGATAGGGTGAATAGATTATACATTAAATAAATTATTTGATTAAAAGTATTTGAGCTGAATGTGCTATTTATTTAAATAATAGTTATACTCGTTTGATTAAGTAATACTGCTATAGTTTTTTTCTTCCGTTTCGAGAACAGTTGCCTTTACGAGATACCGCGATGAGCTTTGCTACGTTAATCTGTATCGACACAACGGAAGAGAAATACGCAACTAGGAAGGAGGGCAAATCGATATTGTCGCTCTCCCGTGAGTCTCTGTACACATGGAGAGGAGAATAAGCGTTATATATATATATATATATATATATATATATATATATATATACACACTTATGGTACAGCTCTGTGAGAAGTTGCGTTTTTGAGTTTTATGACGTTAAATGCATCTCAACAATGCTGCAGAAAAAATATCTTCTTTTTAATTATCATTATCTTCATTATTATGTATCTTCATTATCGTTATATAATTCTCACTTCTTTTTTCCTCTTCTTTTTTTTGAAATACATATTCTTTAAAAAAAATATATTTTTCTATTACTCGTCTTACTGCGCTTTTCTTTTATTTGAAAAATTTTGAAAATATATTTGTAAAAATTTGAGATTCTAAAGCAAGATTGTATTAACTTGTGTGAAGCGTCACCTAGGTTGATTCTGTTCTTTAAAACCTCGTAGCACTGTTGATAAAATCAAACAAGAATTGAGAGAGTAATTCAATAAGATATTACCGACAATTTTATGAAAATTCCTATGATTGCTTAAAATTTAGTTATTATTTGTAGGTAGTTGAAAATTTTATATCGATAGTTGATATTGTTAAATCTTTAATAAATTATCTCTGAAATTTTATTAATATTTATAATAATATCATCATCGATAAGCAATAACTCTTCCTGTACTGTGACATCTTCTTGATAAACTGTGACGAGTGAGAAGCTATAAATCAACCGCGCGAACGCGAATGAATGATAACAACTAAAAAATATAAAACAATTGCTTAAAAGTGTATAACATATTGTTAAAAAATGTGTATGAATGTTTATGAAATATCAAAATTAATCGTATAATTATTTAAACACTGAATTATTGGTAACATAGCGATTTCAAACTGTCACCAACTTTCAATATTTTGATAAGCATTTCTTTAAAGGATCGATATGAGCATCGACGGATGATATAAAGATCTCTAGTTTTACAAGAGTTGTGCAACTTTGAAAAATTTTATAACATAATATGCGAAAACAAACATTTAAATTTTCAAGTGTGTTAACAAAAATTTCAAATTAATTTTTACAAATTTGAAAACTTACTGAAATTTGTATTTTATCCAAACTGAGAATAACATTCGAAATTCAATTATGTTAGCTTCAATTACAAAAATACAGTCTTAAAGATATCCGAAATGTATATATAATATATTTTTAAGAATTTTTGCATAGCTTGAGTTTTAAAAGATAAAAAAATGTATAAGATAATAGGTTCGAAATAATTACCCGCTTATCAGTTAACTGTAATATAAATGAATGAAATATATAAACATCTTTATAGTATAAGCAAAGATCTAATATAAGCAAGGTAAAAGTTTTTTTTTACTTTAAAATTACTATTAGAAATACTAGTAAAATTACTATTAGAAATCTATTTGATAATTTTGGTATATTTCGATAATTTTGAATTCAACGCTAAAAAATTTTGCTTGATATATCATTTACAAGATTTTTCTTTTTAAGCCTTTACGTCAAGAGTTTTATCTTGTCCATACAACCTTGCTTGAAGAGGTCATAAGCCGTAAAGTCTTAAGAAATTGACTAATCACAATTGAATATGAGAAAAATAATCGACTGTGATTGTTCAATTTCTTACAGCTTACGGCCTTCTAAAAAAAAATCGTGGACAAAGTAATAGTCTTTTTACCGATCTATTACTCTTTTATATCTTTGTATAAAGAAAATTTAGAACTATTGCGAACACTGTATCAATTAAAACTTTAATTTTAAACGAGGCATGTATCGATAAAGTAACGTGAAAAAGTAAACAAAAAGAAGAACCCTACAGACGGTCCAAATATTTGTGAATGTTTATAAATATCTTTCGATGTATGAAACAAATAGCTTTCTATAAACATCGTCATTTGGACACAAATAACAGTTTTAATCGTAAAGAGGAAACAAGAATATATTTCCAATATGTTACAAATGTAACATATATTCGTGACTCGTGGAATTAAAAAAAAGTTGGAAAACTTGTAATTGGAAGAATTGAATGCATCATCAGATTCTGTAACTATACTCGAGTTTTAGTTGAGGACGTTTCCAACAGGTGGATCACTAAGCTACAACGCGACCCTCCGTCCCGAGAGGCTTCAGTTCAGTAGCGTTCTATGCCGCGGCATGCGAATGTTTAGGTCGGGTAGATTCGCGTTGCCCTGTATTCCTGTATACTGTCGGTGTGACAGTCGCGAGTGCACCGAGGACGAGAACCGGAAGCGCGCCCGCAGTTGCCTCGCGTTGCTTCACGAGGGCCTTCGGATTTTTCATCTTCTTTTTTTCTTTTCGCGCGAATGGCAAAGAGGTGCGAGCGGTTTATACGCGGGTAAGTACTATTGTCTGGCCGTTCCCATTATTAGAATCGGACTGTGCTCCGGATCGATACTGACTCCCTGTCGTCTCTTGGCGACGGATACCTCGTGCAACGGATGCTGTGGCGAGAGATTTTCTAATGTACGGAAGGAGGTCGCAGAAAAATTTTACATCCCCGTCGCAATCGACTTATATTCTCAGCAGATTAAATTCCGGAGATGTACTCTTTTGACAAGAGTACAAATTTAGATGAAGCGGAGGAGTAAAAGAAATGGCACTTGTCATTTATCACTTGTAGATTATTTCTATAGAAAAAATATAGTGTTACATAATATTGCTTTTTTACATTTCTTGTTTCAAAAGAGATTATAATGTAGAAATAAACTAATATTGATCTTCTTGAAGTTAGCATTTGTAATTTAAATCTGAACTTATTATTGGCCCTCATAAAAATCTTTTTAATTAATTTCTTATTTTTTAAATTAGTAATTTTATATATATATATATCTCAATATATAGAATTGCAGTTTAAGACAAAAAGTTAAAAAAAGAATACGAAAAACAAGTCACATATTGAACACATATCGAACTCCTTTTTTTTATTTTGCATTATTTGATATCCTTAAGTTCTTCAACAAATTATTTATTTTATTATTATTTTATATTTTTAACAAGATGAAAGACACAAAGCACAGAATACCTGATACGTTAAATTTGTGTATGTACGTGTTGCGAATAAGCAGACAGGGATTATTTATTTGGAAAGTCCAGAGATGCAATATCCTCTTCCTGTCTGTGGCGGCCCGTTTCACGTGTGAAACCAGCAATTTAGTCGTCCGGTTCCGCGTCGCGTTATGCGCGAAGTTGAATTTCGAGTTTTGCGGAGCGTTCCACAAAGATATATGTGGGAGAGAAAATATCACGTGTAGCCATTTAAAAAGTAGGTCTTCGCCATACGATAGTATGCCATGCTGTATCGCCTTGAGCAATGCACTGCCCCGGGAATTTCAATGAGGATTCAGCGGTTTTTTCGCTTCTTCAATACCTTACGCAATATACTGTTTTTCCCGTGACATCCGGTCCCACGTCCATTGTGGTACGACGCGTGCAAAATTATACTAATATACACGCGGGCTATCGGTTATTGGTAATTGCGAAATCGCCTGCGATTGGTGGGTTTCAGTATAAAGAAGTTTATTACTAACCGATAAGAGCATTTGCTTGCAGGCTCATCGATTTGAGTTAACATACAACTGTTACGATTTCATTTAATTATTAAAAGAAGTTATATATACCCAAAATATTATTTTTTCCTTTTAGTTCTTAATTTTTTAACACAAATAAAATCATCTTAAGACTGATTATACGATTTTGACTTAAGAAGATTGTAAGACAAAGTAATATGTTAAGAATTACTTGAAAAATTACAGATTATTTTAAATTTCATTTAAAAGTAATATAAAAAATTAGAGATAGTTGACCATCTGGATAGAAAATTATTTCAATAAAAAGTAATATTTTTTAAATTTATACTCTAATAGAAATATGAAAATGTATTATAAAATTATGATAAAAATCTCAATTTTTTTATATAAGTACTATATGAATTCAAAAATATTTATGTAAAGTTACATTGAGATGCAAACATTAATTGTTCAGTAAATAAACAAAATATTTATTTGTTATTAACTAATTCGTAAATCTCAATGAAACTTGCAGAAGTCATTTTTAGTATTTAAAATATTTATATAAAAAAATTTAATTTTTGTTATTTTTAAAATTTTTGTTTATAACAATAAAACTAATATCAAATAAAATAAATAATCTATAAAAATGTGTTGCTCAATAAAAACAGAATGTTATAAATACAACATATATATTTATAACATGTACTTTCTTTAAATATTGTAGTATAAATATTAATATATGTGTTTTATATGGCCTTACAATATCTTTAATTTAGATTTATTCACCAGGCAAAACAAATTTCAAGAGCACGATTCGAAATGTATAAAAACAAATATAAATATCTTGGATAAGCGAATAAATTAAAATTAATTGAGAAAGTGTTGAAATTGATGAAATTTTTTTCATTAATTGAAGAGAGATAAAAAAAGATAAAAGAGGAGAAAAGAAAAAAAACAAGGAACTCTCATTGCTATACGGTTTCATGTAATCTGAAAATTTTACGCATCTCTGGTCGCACATGCAACGTTTACCGTGGATTTCTCACATGTCACTGGAGTATTCTATTTTCTAAATGATAGGAAAGAAGCGGAAACCTGCGAGCCGAATATCCGCGTATGGAGCGACGCTCGAAGAATTCAAGCAGTAATCACGTTAATGTGATTCGAGTAATAGCTAATTATAAAATCCTTTCGTGCTTTTCATCAAAGTTTTTACGGTATCTCTAAAAGTGCAGAATAAAATTGTAATTTTTTTTTTGTGCGTAGGTGTAACGGAGCGTATAGATCGTGGAAAAATGGATACGAAGCGAAACCTGTTATAGTAAAAGGCAAGGTCCTTGCACCCAATGCGTAACGTTCTGTTTACGTACGATTTTTCTGAATATTTCGTCGGCGAAATCATTAAATGTAACACCGTTCGTAAGCATGGATTTTCTTCGCGCTTTCTAATTGCACAGAAAAAAAGTAATCTAGTTTTGAATAATTAAACATTATCTTTTTACGAAGTATTACTGCGTTTACGACAAGAACGAGCTGATAATGAAATTTTCACATAATGACTTTCAATATCGTCTGCTCAACATATTCGTGCGATAATTTTGTGAGCGTATTTATGCCGCGTATATTGATATACAAAATTGTTGATATATTTATGTAAAATATTCCTGTCATGACATCGTACATGTGATATTTTGCCATTGTTTAGCGGTGCATAGAAAGTCTCTGATAAAAATACATACATGTTTAGATAATGGAATATTTTTTAAATATTTGAGTATATTCGAGATTTTAATATGGAAATATCAAATGGTTAGAAGTCAAATAAAAGTTCTCGACTGTTGGAAAATAATCTGAATGGATTCTTTATACGCATTCGATTTCTCCGATGTCTATCTTGTGAACTATATCGATGTTCTTTGCATCGAGCATGAATAGCGTATGTGGTTCATCGAACTTTAAATGTAATCTGATGAAGTACACGCGTCCATGGCTCCCAATGCTTCGGCATCAATGTGCGACGACATAAATTTTATACGCGTGCGAGAATCGCATGAACTTGCATATGAATTAATAGCATACATTTTGCGAATATTTCTTACATTCTTCATATTTAGAACTGCATTCTTTGTTAATTAAATTTTAAATAATAAGAGTTGAATTATTATTCTCAATTGAATAAAACAATAATAAAAAGAGCTAAGAACCAATGCTAGTTCTTAGCTCTTAAATAATAAGAACTAGTGGCTCTCAGCTTTTTTTACTTTTTATTATTAAATTTTAAATATTTGCATATATTTGAAGTAAATAAAATTAAAAATATTTCACAATATAACCGATAACTTACAAAGCAAAATGAATTCTTTAAGATAAATGAATAAATATGTTTACGCTGATTTGTTATCTTTCCTCATAAAGAAGTTCCGGTTTTTTTATTTAACTAAGAGAGAAAGTGCGATTTTCGATTCATGAAAAATGAAATCTAACAAACTAACAAAATCAGTTATAAGAAATCTTGCAGAGAAGTTCTTGGCAGTAATTTAACATCTTCGATGACATTTTAATTATATCAAGTGAATGTTGAATTGTGAGAATACATTTGATCGATGGTACCTGCAAAAGAACTCGGAAATTCGCTTTTTATGAAACGAAGCGTTGCCTGGCGTGTGACATATAAAGTGGTCCATTATTGATGGTCCTAACAGGAAACTGATGATTTTACGTGAAAAAATAAGTAGAAAATGTGAAATAAAATCCTTCTACGTAGGCTTATTTTTCTATAAATTCTGTAAAAACAAGGGAAAATCAATTAAAGAATAAGTAACAATAAATATAAGAAAATTCTTTATTTAAATATATAAAACAGGGATTTCTTAATGCAAAATCTTTTCATTACTACGATCAACATAAATTGCCTTACTGTTATATAATAACAAAATCAAAGAGAACACAATGAAAAACAACGAGATCTTTGTTGTCTAATCTAATTTTATTCACGAGCAACAACATTTTGTATGTATGAAACTCGTGACACCTGCGCTATCGGACATTTGGTTTACGAATATTTAAGCTGTGCGAAGATGAGCGTCTCGCTTGAAAATTTATGCAGTGAAACAAAGGTGAGGTGAAGTTCGGTCTAAAACATGATATCATTATACCTGTATAGATTTCTCTCTTAACGCGAAAGCACTCGCTCTACTCAAGGTGAAAGTTGACTTATTATGTAGGGAGCGTGCACAAAGTATCTCGATTGAGTATTTACCGTATATCCTCGTCGAAAATTGTTATTTTCTATCAAGTATGTCATTAATCATGTTTTCAGGAGAAACTAGAACGAATGTTTAATAAGAAATGGTTTGATTTGAAAATTAAGATTCGAAGAAACATAATATTGCGATAAGAACTTACGTTAACGTTGATTCAAAGCATTATTGGAATGCAATGTATCCTTCGGATTTCTATCTTGACACGCGATATGGAATGTCTACCGGAGCATCAAGCTGGAAACAAATAGATTTACGAATAACGAATATGAAATAAACTAATACAGTCTTGGCAAGTTTAGTTACATTCTGCTGACTCTTGATAATATTGATATACGAATATATCTCAATAATATATCTGCTAGAAGTGTAATAAGAAATATCTTTGATAAATTATCGGCACTTTTTCTTTTAGTGTCATGCTGTCTTATATTTAAAGTGTATTGAAATTAGTAATTGTTAAAATTTTGTTTTCAAATTATATATATTGGTAGAATCCGAGTATTAAAGGGATCTGTAGCCAAAAGTAGAAATATTTATTTTTTTTTGATACTTTAGACGGGAAACATCGTGCTCGATTTGCAAAGTTAGTACATCATATTTTCAATTTAGATTTTTTTAGTATAAAAAATAAGGAACTCTTTTTTATTTTTACAAGAAACTATAAAATTATAAAAAAAGGAACTGTCATTATTTTTTTTTATTTATAAAATATCATCTAACTTCATAGATTCCGCTTTTGGATATTCTTGAAGTTAACACGACATTCTATTAATATGAAAAAAAACAACAGTTTCAATAGTCAGTATTTTTTATATTAAAAAAACCAATATTGAAAAAATAGTAGCTGGAACTCTGTTTAAAAATAGTAATAAAGTTAGGCATCTTTTAATTGTTGAGAACAAGATATATTTATGATGTTGCTTATGCGAATTCAAAAAAAAATAAAGTTCTCTAAGTTCTCTTTATTCTCGAAGTATTATTTATGTAAGTTTTATATATATATATATATATATATATATATATATAAATAATTTTTTATTGTTCACGGAGGTAATGAAAATTTGGCAAGATAAAATAGCGACTTTTAAATTAAAATAATAGCATTTACATTGTAAACTAGTTTACTTTATATGACGCTATATTATTGGAATATTTTTAAAATTTAATTAAAGTAATTTTAAACATTAAAATGTAGAATCTTTCATTAGTCTGTTATTACTCACTTAATTAACTGTTATTTTAATACCGCATTAGATAAATCTGCATATAAGAAGTAATTAATATCTGTATAATTAATATCTGTCGTCGAAGAAATATAAGTCAGTTCGTAGAAGTCATTGCACTCATTTGTCTTTAATAGGCGATGTAATTGTTGTTATTTTGTGCGTAATGGTCACTATAAATTAGTATCTTGGAGGCAACCATTATTGTACGCGCGACGCACAATAAAAATGCATAAAAAGCTGATAAACAAGTTTAAAAAAAAAATTCAAAAAAAAAATGATGAGATTATTTGTTTGTTAATTTGAAATATATCTCTGTTATATTCGCAATAAGTGATCATCGTAGTGAGGCGAAATCTGATTATGAGTTGAACTGCAATTACGTATGTAATGTATATAGAAGCTGCAAAACTGTTTTATTATAAAGCAGAACTAAGTTTTTATTTCCACATGTATCCGTCTAAAAATATGTGACATACGCGAAGCATTTGTACTCGCAGAAAATGTCGCAAGTTCATCTCTTTCACACGCGCGAATTTCACATCAGAAAATTATATAATTTTTTTTTTAATTAAATAACGTGGACTTAATTCAATGTCGCTATAAAATAAAATGCGAACGAGCGCTAAAACCGTAAGACAGTTGCAAAAAATATGTAATCTACGGCAACAGAAAATTATGAAACACACGCGCTTCTTCTTTTTCGCTGCGGGATGCGATAATCTCATTTGCGGAAAGGCATCCATCTCTATTGTGTACATCACGATACGCCTGGTGAAAAAGATAAGGCAGGTGTTTTGAATTGGCGGATCATTTTTTTTTCTTATCAATGTACGGCCCTGAATTCCCGGATGCCGTTATTCGAGCAGGCCGGCCGTTCTACTTGCTCTCGTGTCGAGCGAGACTTTGTCAGCCTTTCTAAAGCGTCGCTTGAGAGTCCCGGGTCTGGTGAAATATTCTCGAAGCATCCGCAAATCATCTTGGCAGATACGATAAAGTTTGCCTCTAAGGGCAACGCGCTGCAAAATATCTCTGTCTCTCAATCTTCCTTAAAAACGTTGATTCTGAAATAAATGTGTGTTATAAATTATATTCAATGTAAAAATTCGAACTCAGTTTTCTAAATTTGACAATACATTCAATTGATTATTATCAATTATTATTATAAATCTTTTAACTACTTAATTGCCAGTTGATTTGAAAATATATAGAAGAATTAATTTCTTAAACTGTTACAACCTGCCGCGCAATATATGGATTATTTCCGACTTTTAGTTACTTTTGCGCGCTAAGACTCTTTAATCTCTCTCTAACTCTTTAATTATAAATATAAAAAAAACTGAAAAACAAATAACAAATATAATAACTTCTAAAATTAATTTTTGAAATAAAAACGAAACTTAACAACGTCAACTTTGTCTACTTGGTGCACAACAAGAGAAATCTTAAGCCGTGGAAAATAGCATGCGGATGCCATTTTCAATTCTTCTAAAATGTCACGGATCTTTTGTACTGCGATGCAGGAGTGGTAGTAGGAGAATAGAAAAGAGTCAGACGACTGTTGTAATCACGAAAACTCGCGACGCGGCACGTACCGGCTGCATAATGGATAAAAAGCGAGATGAGAACACAATGGAGAGGCGCGTGCACACGAGTGTGCACGGTGGTATCCAATTAATTTGCTTTGTACACCTATTCCGGAAAGAAAAAAAAGAGAGAGAAGGTTAATTGTATCTCGTGCCGACGCTTTGCAGTAATTAAGCAATTACAGTTATCAATCCGAATCCCGAAGTTTCTTACACGAACGCGGGTCCAGCGAGCCAATAACGGACTTGTTTTGAACTTCCTCAGGATGTTCATTCACTTTTCATCGAGGGCAAAAAAGTGATTACGATTTACGATTGTGTTTTGTTCCGTCAACCGGTTTTACATCCACATTGCGATTTTCGAAAACCGGTTGTGTGAAAGAACCGGTCTTATGTGAAGTTCTTCTGTCATGAATTGTTGACGATAACGGAATTGCGGCAACGATGGAATCGATGAAAAAGTACATGTAATTATCATACATTGAACGTAATGAAGACTATCTTTACAATCGTGATCTTTTTATTAATAAAATCAACGTATTTGCGTTTATAAAGCAATCTGATGAGACGCATCTGCTAGTTATTGATGACGATTATAATGTTGCGCGATATACGCGGTGTTCCCATTTTTTTTAAACAACGGGGCTTGTGATGGGAATTTCTGCAATGCACGTGCATTCTTTTACCAGGGTAATTACGTGCCTAACTTTTAATATATGCGCGGTATGTACAGTATGCGCAATGCGCTTTAATTAGTGGAAATATCCGAATGTATCATTCGAGCGCGAATCGTCATTAGTTACATAAGCGGAACTAATCGCTTCTTCCATTCGCTTTGTGTTGAAGATAATATATTTATTTTACTTCCTCATCATGCATCCCCATTCTCATTACGAGTTTTTCCTTGACATTACTGCACTCCATTATTGATGCATCTTTTTTCTTTTCCTTCCTTTATAAGAAGAGAAATCGCGATTGTTTTGTCGGTACAATAACAAACGTATATGTCATGTGATTTAACTCAAATCAGCTTCTTGTATTAACTAATTAAAATATAATAATTAATTTTTGATTAATATACTTGAATGATTAAAATGCTTTTCTTAACACTTTAATTTAAGATAAAGGAAGAAGATTATATATTGGGTCGGAAGAAAAGTTCTGCGGTATTTCGTTTGCTTAAAAATCATCGTATCATAATTAATAAAAACAGATCCTTAAAGCTGAAACTTTACTCTATCGAATCATGATAATTTGTTGATAAATGTAAAATATATACAAATTTGAATTAAAAATGTTATTATTATCATTACACAATGATTAAAGAAAATGTCATATATTTAGCTCAAATTTATATACTATTCTATTTTTTTAAATTAGCAATTATATCACTTGAGAGCAACATTTTAGCTGGAAGAATCTGTTTTTTTTTCTTTTTACAGTACGATGATTTTTAATGGAGTTATGAGTAACCAAAGTCAGAACGCTCCTTTTTATTTAACTCGCGAATAATTCAAGAACAAAAAATCGTAGAAACATTAAAAAAAAAAACGATTTTTGTAAGAAAAACTCTAAACTTTTATGTTATAGATAGTTGAATATTTTCACAAACTTTTTTGGGCACACTACGGATATACCAGAAGCAAAGAAAATTTTTCATTTTTTTCAACTCGTAGTTTTTTACATGTAAAAATTATAAAACTCACATAAATTCGAAAAATGTAATAACCATTCGAAAGTAGAGATTTCAAGCTTTAAAATACTTTTTTTAAATTTTGATCATTTTTAACGAAAATATTAAAACTATAATAATAATGAAAATGTATTTACAATTTTGAGCTAAAAAATACCGCAAAACTTTTTTTCGACCCAATATATCCATAAAATCTTCCCATCGCTTTATTTTATAAATTATTAACGTCTGAATCACAATATCAAACTTTTGATCGACATCAATTATTCATATTTCGATAACGCTCTCACAATTCTATTTTGCACACACT
>Ga0157364_1005682_pt1 | contig 12734 bp, 10 predicted proteins | sample AttsexASBM2_FD_111476 | JGI IMG/M metagenome (GOLD analysis project Ga0157364, IMG submission 111476) | Fungus gardens microbial communities from leaf cutter ant in Ribeirão Preto, State of São Paulo, Brazil - Atta sexdens ASBM2 | ecosystem: Host-associated > Fungi > Mycelium > Unclassified ... | reverse complement strand
TTCTTTTAAATAAAATCATGGTAAGTTCCCGCCATCAGTAACGAATTTTCGGGTCGATAACCGCATACAGAATATCGACGATGGCGTTAAAGACGATAGTTAACACGCCGACCAGTATTGTCAAACTCAGTACCAGCGAATAATCACGGTTCAGTGCGCCGTTAACGAATAACTGGCCAATCCCTGGTAATCCGAAGATCGATTCAATCACCATAGAACCGGTAATAATGCCGACGAAGGCAGGGCCCATATAAGAAATCACTGGCAGCAATGCCGGACGTAGTGCATGACGAAATACGATGCGGCTCATTGGCATCCCTTTCGCTCGTGCAGTGCGGATATAGTCCGAATGCATAACCTCGATCATTGAACTGCGCATGATACGCGCAATACTGGCGATATAAGCTAAGGCCAGCGCCACCATTGGCAGCAGCACATATTGCCACTGACCGCCATTCCAACCGCCCCCCGGCAGCCACTTAAGGGTGATGGCAAATATCAATACCAGTAACGGTGCGACCACGAATGAAGGTATGACTACCCCGGTCATCGCCACCCCCATCACAGCGTAATCCCAGAAACTATTCTGCCTGAGGGCCGCAATAATCCCTGCCCCGATACCTAAAACCAGCGCAAAGATAAATGCCGCCAGTCCCAGAGAGGCCGAAACAGGGAAAGCCTGGCCGATCAGATAGTTGACGGTAAAATCTTTGTATTTAAATGACGGACCAAAATTACCGTGAGCCAGCTGGATTAAGTAATCGATATACTGTTTACCGATGGGATCATTCAGGTGATAGCGAGCTTCGATATTTGCCATCACTTCCGGTGGCAAATTACGCTCACCGGTGAACGGGCTGCCGGGTGCCAGCCGCATCATAAAGAAGGAAATGGTGATAAGGATTAATAGCGTGGGGATCGCCTCTGCCAGACGACGTAAGATAAATTTCAACATGGCGTTATCCTGATTGCTTCACTGCCGTTGCCGTGAAACCGGTCAGCACTCCTGGCTGACCGGCTGCGGTTAAAATTAATGCTTAATGATGTATAAGTTTTTATCGTAGATATGGTCGAGAGGATCGTTACCGGTGAAGCCTCCCACATACGGTTTCACTAAGCGGGTACTGGCGTAGTAGAACACCGGAACAATGGCAGAGTCCTTATCCAGGATCTGTTCCGCTTTCTGATAATCGCTAGCACGCTGGCCACTGTCGGTGGCGTTGGAGGCATCTTTCAGGGCCTGATCAAAGGCCGCACTGCTATAGAAAGCAGTATTATTGCTGTCGCCGGTCTGCATGGTGTTCAAGAAAGCACTGGGTTCGTTGTAATCTCCGCACCAACCAGCACGAGCCATCTGATAGGTACCCTGATGGCGAGAATCGAGGTAGGTTTTCCATTCCTGATTAACCAGCTGAACATTTACCCCAAGGTTCTTCTTCCAGATAGAGGCCGCAGCAATCGCCAGTTTTTTATGGAGGTCAGAGGTGTTGTACAACAATTCAATGGTCAGCGGATGATCAGGACCATAGCCAGCTTCCTGCAGCAGCTTTTTCGCTTCCGCATTCCGCTGTGTCTGAGTGAGTTTATACCAATCAGGCTTCGCCACATCGATTCCATGGGTCGCCGGGTCAGTCAAGCTGTAGGCCGGCGTTTGGCCCTGGGCCAACACTTTGTTGACGATAATATCGCGATCCAGACCCAGTTTGAATGCGGTGCGGATCCGCGCATCATTAAACGGCGGCTTTTTATTGTTTAGCTCGTAAAAATAGGTACACAGATAAGGCGTAACCCGTAAATCCTGTGGGTTGTCTTTTTTCAACTTGCGAAACAGCTCAATCGGCAGGTTGTTATAAGACATATCGCTGCCACCGTCTGAATAGAAACGGTTAACGTCCGTCACTTCAGAATCGATTGGCAGGAAAGTCACTTTATTGATAACCGTCGCTGCGTTATTCCAGTATTTCGGGTTACGCACCACCACAATACGTTCGTTGACGATATGATCCTGCAAGGTGTAGGCACCGTTACCGACCCAGTTCTTTGGCAACGTCCATTGGTCACCGTATTTCTCTACCACCGGTGGGTAGACTGGCGACAGTGCTGGATAGACCAGTAATTGGTCAAAGAATGGTACGGGTTTGCTGAGTGTCACTTGCAGGGTGTGATCATCCAGGGCTTTAACCCCTAATTGATCAGGGCTTTTCTTGCCGGCGACAATGTCATCCACGTTTACAACATGACCATAGGCAAGATAACTGGCATAAGGCGATGCGGTTTTAGGATTAACCAGACGACGCCAGCTATAGACGAAATCCTGGGCAGTAACCGGCTGGCCATTAGACCATAAGGCATTTTTACGCAGATGGAAGGTCCAGACTGTAGCGTCTTTATTTTCCCAGCTCTGTGCAACCCCGGGTACCACTTTACCTTGCGGATCAACGATAGCCAGCCCCTCAAGGAGGTCATAGCTGACATAGGATTCTGGGGAGCCTTCAATTTTGTGCGGATCCAGTGACTGTACCTCACCGCCATTGCCTCGAATGATCTCTTGTTTAGCGGCTAATACCGTTCCCTGAGGAACATCTGCTGCCTGGGCTGTCGCTACCGCCATCTGACTGAGGGCAAGTAGAATACCTGCAGTAAGGATTTTTTTGTTTGGAGAATTTCGCATCTTAACTGGCTCCATTATTGTTGTGATGTGTGTGTGCGGCGTGTAAGGGTCGCCAAGCTATGAAAACCGCTACTTACAGCTGCCCTCTTTTAGTAGTTTATTTTTTATACAAACTTAGTTTATTGCACAAATAAAAGTCGGTAACTGATGGTAGATTTACCTATGACTTCACAAATTGAAACATAATTAGTGAAGAAACATTATTTCCACAATAAAAAACTATCCTATGCATGAACTATGCCAATAAATGTTACTAAGTATGTTTCACATACCGTAGGGGAACTCAGATAGCGATGTTATTCCTAAATCTATTTAGCGAGCAGACGCTATTGTTCAGAAAACACACTTATGAAAGGTAGGTAATTATTACTAAAAGGAATGAAGGTGAGCCATAGTGGTGCAACATCACCATAATGGCGCTCCATTATGGTGATGGCGTAAATCGTTACGAATTAAGTTAATGCAGAACCGACAAGCCAGGGAATAAAGCGCGAATACCGGTAACAACAAATTCAATACCTAAGGCCATTAACAATAAGCCCATAATACGGGTTATTACGTTAATGCCTGTTTGGCCGAGTACGCGGGCCATCACAGGGGCCGCACGAAACAGTAACCAGCAACAGGCCGCAAACAGTGCGATAGTCACGGAAAAACAGAAAATATTGAGCAGCGAATGGTAACGGGTGCCCCAAACAATTGTTGAGCTAATAGCTCCTGGGCCTGCCATCAATGGCAGCGCCAAAGGCACCACCCCGAGGTTTTCATGGGAACCCGCTTCCGCTTTCTCCTGCTTATTCTGCTTATCTTCCCCGATTTTACCGCTGATCATCGACATGGCGATGGTGACGACTAAGATCCCACCCGCAATGCGGAAAGAATCAATCGAAATCCCGAACAGCGCCAAAATGCTGTCTCCCAACAAAAGAGAGACCCACAAAATAATCGCCACCGATAAGTTAGCGGTTAAGTTGGTCTTATGACGCTCTGCCGGCCCCTGACTACTGGTCAGACTAATAAAGACCGGAATGATCCCCACTGGGTTAACCAGTGCAAAAAGTCCGATAAAGAATTTAATATATGTCGGAAAATCAGACAAAAAAGATGACAATGACGACCTCATGTTCCGAGAGTAAGGAAAAACGATAAGTATAGACATCTGCCTCTACCAGTAAAAGAGCTATAACCTAAACTATCAGCCCTCTCTACGTTTTTTGTTCTGCTACAGCCACAGCATCGCCCCAACACAGATACCACTTATTGTTTCTTATAGCCACTCTGCGATGCAGCTCACACTTATCTCTGCTGAATGGTGTCAGCTTCACCACCGGTTGATCTGCATCAGTGAACCGCTTGTCACCGGTCGCTACGATGACCTCAAGCCGCAGACTCCCTGATGTGAAATCCTTTCAGTAAACATACCTGCCTGGCAGCAGGCCGGTTTACTAAAAGTTTCATTTTCCTCAGGAGCACACCATGACCGTCACTAATTCCGAACAACTGAATGCTCTCGTTGAGCAGGTAAAACAGGCACAACAGCAATATGCCGGTTTCAGCCAGCAGCAGGTTGATAAGATTTTTCGTGCTGCAGCACTGGCTGCTGCAGATGCACGAATACCGCTGGCAAAAATGGCTGTTGCCGAGTCTGGAATGGGTATTGTCGAAGATAAAGTCATCAAAAACCACTTTGCCTCGGAATATATTTACAACGCCTACAAAGATGAAAAGACCTGCGGTATTTTGGAAACCGATGATACTTGGGGCACACTTACCATTGCAGAGCCCATCGGCATTATCTGTGGAATAGTCCCGACCACCAACCCCACGTCTACCGCTATATTTAAAGCATTAATCAGCCTCAAGACACGCAACGGTATTATTTTCTCCCCTCACCCTCGGGCCTGCCAAGCGACCAATCGGGCAGCCGAGATCGTCCTACAGGCTGCCGTTGCCGCCGGTGCACCGGATGGGATCATTGGTTGGATCGATAAACCCTCGGTGGAACTTTCCCACCAGTTGATGCATCACCCGCAGATTAACTTGATCCTCGCCACCGGGGGGCCTGGTATGGTCAAGGCTGCCTACAGTTCCGGTAAACCCGCCATTGGCGTCGGTGCCGGCAATACACCGGTAGTGATTGATGAAACGGCTGATATCAAACGAGCGGTCGCCTCCATTCTAATGTCTAAAACTTTTGATAATGGAGTCATCTGTGCATCGGAGCAGTCAGTGATTGTTGACCGTAAGGTATACCCTCTGGTCAGAGAACGCTTTGCCAGCCACGGTGGATATCTGCTGCAGGGCAAAGAATTACAGGCCGTACGCAACGTTATCCTGAAAAACGGTGAGTTGAACGCCGCTATCGTGGGCCAACCTGCCACCCGTATCGCTGAACTGGCTGGCATTACCGTCCCAAGCTCCACAAAAATTCTCATCGGGGAAGTCACACTGGCTGATGAATCAGAAGCCTTTGCCCATGAAAAACTCTCACCGACGCTTGCGATGTACCGCGCAGAGAATTTCGACGATGCCCTGCTTAAAGCAGAGAAATTGGTTGAATTGGGTGGCATTGGTCACACTTCCTGCCTGTATACCGACCAAGATAATCAGCCGCAGCGTGTCCGAGAGTTTGGTGAGAAGATGAAAACTGCGCGGGTGCTGATCAACACGCCAGCCTCACAGGGAGGTATCGGGGATTTATATAACTTTAAGCTGGCCCCATCATTGACACTGGGGTGTGGTTCCTGGGGCGGCAATTCAATCTCGGAAAATGTCGGACCTAAGCACCTCATTAATAAAAAAATAGTCGCTAAACGGGCGGAAAATATGTTGTGGCATAAACTTCCAAAATCTATCTATTTCCGCCGAGGTTGCCTGCCGGTAGCATTGGAGGAAATCGCCTCTGACGGCGCACGGCGTGCGTTCATCGTCACTGACCGTTACCTGTTTAACCATGGCTATGCGGACCAAGTGACACGAGTTTTAAAAGCTCAAGGGGTCGAGGTCGAGGTATTTTCGGAAGTCGAAGCTGATCCTACCCTGAGTGTTGTTCGCAAAGGAGCTGAACAAATGAGCGGCTTCAAACCGGATGTGATTATTGCCCTTGGTGGCGGATCACCGATGGATGCCGCCAAAATCATGTGGGTAATGTACGAACACCCAGAAACCCATTTTGAAGAGCTAGCGCTGCGATTTATGGATATCCGTAAACGCATCTACCGTTTCCCAAGAATGGGGATCAAAGCGCGCCTGGTGGCTATCACCACCACCTCAGGTACCGGTTCGGAAGTCACCCCTTTTGCGGTGGTAACCGATGACCTCACCGGTATGAAATACCCGTTAGCCGATTATGCCCTGACACCAGATATGGCTATTGTTGATGCTAACTTGGTCATGGAAATGCCACAGTCGTTGTGTGCATTTGGCGGATTAGATGCCGTTACTCACGCCCTAGAGGCCTATGTGTCGGTGCTAGCCAATGAATATTCTGACGGCCAGGCTTTGCAGGCATTGACGTTACTGAAGGCACACCTACCCGACAGTTACCACCAAGGGGCTCGTAACCCGTTAGCCCGTGAAAGAGTGCACAACGCCTCAACATTGGCCGGTATTGCCTTTGCCAATGCTTTTCTTGGGGTCTGCCACTCTATGGCCCATAAACTGGGCTCTGAGTTCCATATTCCCCACGGACTGGCTAATGCTTTATTAATCTGCAACGTTATCCGTTATAACGCTACGGATAACCCCACAAAACAGACCGCATTCAGCCAATATGATCGTCCACAGGCAAGACGTCGTTATGGGCAAATCGCCAAACATTTGGGACTGGGCACAGCAGAAGATCGAACCGGAGCACGGATAATCGCACTGTTGGAGTGGCTGGAAGCTTTGAAAAAGGATCTGGGGGTGCCCGCGTCGATTCGCGATGCCGGCGTGGCAGAGACGGACTTCTTAGCTCGTCTTGATAAACTGGCAGAAGATGCATTTGACGATCAGTGTACTGGCGCCAATCCCCGTTACCCTCTAATTTCCGAGCTCCGCCAGATATTACTGGACAGCTATTACGGTCGAGCCTATCAAGAAGTCTCTGACATTACTGTGCCTGCACAGCAGAACTCGACGCCAACCAAGACCAAGAAAACCGCGAAAAAATGATAACCGCCACCGCCTTAGGCGGTGGCGTCAATTATTTGAAATCAAGCCGGTGTACTCACCGGCCTGTTATTTTCAGGGATGGTGACCAAATACGGCGCTGCTGCTGCCCTGTTCTATTGCCTGCCAGTAGTGTTTACGGCACACCGAAATATAACGCTCGTTACCGCCGATCACGACCTGTTCTCCTTCCTTAAATGGCTTTCCTTGACTGTCCAGTCGCAGTACCATTCCAGCTTTACGCCCGCAGTGGCAAATGGTTTTTAGTTCCACTAATTTGTCCGCCCAAGCTAAAAGGTATTGGCTACCTTCAAATAATTCACCGCGAAAGTCAGTTCGAAGGCCATAACACAACACTGGAATATCAAGATTATCTGTCACATCTGTTAGCTGACGCACTTGAAGACGAGTCAGAAATTGACTTTCATCAACGAGAATACAGTGTAGATGTTCCTGCCGATGTAACTCGGTGATCTGTTCCAAGATATCGGTTTGCGGAGTATAGGATCGGGCTTCCGATGACAGACCAATCCGTGAGCTGACTTTCCCATGACCAAAACGGTTATCAACTTCCGCAGTGTAAATCACTGTTTTCATGCCGCGCTCTTGATAGTTATAAGAAGACTGCAGCAGTGAAGTGGATTTACCGGCATTCATTGCCGAATAATAAAAATAGAGTTGTGCCATAGATAGGTCTCAGCTCAGTATCAGTAATGGCGGCTATATTAACATAACCTTTGACCGCAAGGGTGCTCAGACAAGCAAGGTTAGAGGTTGTTTATCCCATTTTTATTTGTTGTCATCGGCAGATTTCTGTAAATAAGTAATATAAGCTACCGATCCCTCTTAACGAATGAGTTGCAGTAAAATTTAGCTGAGACTATGATTATATTTTCCAGCATAACATCATTTAAATTGTGAGAACCGGACAATGAGCGATGTCATTAAATCGTTAAATAATATTCGTACACTTCGTGCCCAAGCCAAAGAATACAGCATTGAAACTCTTGAAGAGATGCTGGAAAAATTCGAAGTAATTGTTAATGAACGACGTGAAGAAGAATCTCAAACAGCCGCCCAGAATGCAGAGAAACAACGTAAGTTGGAACAATATCGCGAAATGTTAATCGCCGATGGTATTGACCCTAGTGATCTGTTGCAGGTGGTAGAAGAGGCGAAACCCGCCATCAAAGCACGTCGTGCTGCTCGTCCACCAAAATATCAATACACTGATGAACAGGGTGAAGTCCGTACATGGACTGGTCAAGGACGTACCCCCGCAGTGATCCGTAAGGCGATGGAATCCGAAGGTAAAACGCTGGAAGATTTTGCACTCTAAGCTGTGATGTCCGGTGGTTAAAGATGCACACTCAGTAAGCAGGGTTACGCCTGCTTTTTTATTACTCCGAACCACCTGCCCCGCTATACTTCTGGTTAATCATTTCCCTGTTCATCGCTCTGACTCGCCACATTCGCAATCGCTCGGCTAACTCCGCGGTGACGACAATAATATCGAAAAGCGATCACCTTATCATGAAAGTGGATTATTTAAGGGTCTTTCAGACAGCAGCGATGATGAAAGATACTTTTCTGGCTACCCCAGTGCAACGACCCAGGAACATTATAATAGAAATCGATGGGATGAATGAACGCATTGGAAACGTGTTTTCCCTTGGTTGATAAGGGAGCGGAGAGTAGCCATTAAAAAAGGCGATAATAACATCGCCTTTGATCACCTGTTAGATACCGCTCAATCAGTCAACGGTTTTATGTAACCAAGCTTTAAAGTCTTCACCTAAAACTGGATGACGCACGCCATATTCGACGAATGCCTGCATGTATCCCAGTTTGTTACCACAGTCATGACTGCGACCCTTAAGGTGATAAGCTTCAACGGTTTCTTTTTCCATCAGCATAGCGATAGAGTCCGTCAGTTGGATTTCACCACCAGCACCCGGAGGTGTTTTTGCCAGTAATGGCCAGATGTCCTGAGACAGCACATAACGCCCTACTACCGCCAGATTTGACGGTGCTTCAGCCGCTTTAGGTTTTTCAACCACACCGACCATAGGTGCGCTATCGCCAGCTTTCAGTTCTGCGCCTTGGCAATCAACAACGCCGTAAGCCGTCACGTCAGCCACTGGTTCAACCATGATCTGACTGTTTCCGGTTTCATCAAAGCGTTTTAACATCTCAGCCAAGTTATCCTGGTTAGGGTTAGCGTCATATTCATCAATAATAACGTCCGGCAGAATAACAGCGAACGGTTCATCACCGACTAATGGATGTGCACACATCACCGCATGACCCAGACCTTTAGCAACGCCCTGACGTACCTGCATAATGGTAACATGAGGAGGACAGATACCTTGAATCTCATCCAGCAGCTGACGCTTAACGCGTTTCTCCAGCATGGCTTCCAATTCAAAGCTGGTATCAAAATGGTTTTCGATAGAGTTTTTAGAAGAATGGGTGACCAGAATAATTTCATTAATTCCAGCAGCAATACATTCATTGACTACGTACTGAATTAGTGGTTTATCCACCAGCGGCAGCATTTCTTTAGGAATGGCTTTTGTAGCTGGTAACATTCGGGTACCTAATCCCGCAACAGGAATTACCGCTTTTTTAATGTTCGATTTATGAGCAGACATCAACATACCTCAAATAGGGGTCAGGTAAACCCGGAATTTAGTGTTCAGGACACAGACAGTATAACAGTTCCCGGCAAAGGAAAATCCCCGCCGGTTAATTTGTTATAAATTTAGGACTTATACTACTCATTGATGCGCAAAAATAATTGATTGTTCACTCATCTGCCGTTAGTGCTCTGTGGCAAGCATAATATTCAACCGCCCACCGGCACCAGAAACTACGCACTCGCAAGCACTTAGGTGAAAACTATGCTGGCTCGCGTGGATCTTCTCAAATGTTCCCGCCGGAGGTCCGGATTCTAATACTCGGGTTTTCCCGTCAAAAGTGAGGGATGCGTGCAATCCTGCAGGGATGACTAACAGATTATGCTGCTGCTTATTATAATAGCCGATCAGCAACGGAAATTGCCCAGACATTCCGGCATCTTTAATTAGCTGATTAATATCATGCAAAATACTATTAACAGCTGGCAGCGACTGGTTGTTATCGGAGACTTTATGTCGCAACAACTCACTGAACATGACCCGCAACAATAAGGCGGCCATAACGCCATTGTTGCCAGCGCGTGTGACATCAAGAATATAGAAACCCAATTGATGCTCTGACAAGGCGGCAATATCAAACACCAAGCCGGGTTGCTGGGTACTGGTCAATTGACGGTAATTGATCCGCATATCTGCCAAAGTCTGACGGATCGGCGGCTGAAGTTGTTTTAATAACTGCACTGCTTTTTCTGGCTGACGGATCAGAGTATCCCAGCCCTCGAACAGCTGTTCATCTTCGCGACTCGGCGATGAAAACATCATCGGGTATAAACTTTCCAATAACACATCTTGCAGACGCTGGATATCATCCAAAGGTTTTAGGATCACATCCTGAACCCCAAGTCTTAGCATGCCGGCAATTTCAGAGACCTTCTGACTGGCTGTGGCAATAATGATGGGCAGCTCACACCCCTCACGGCGGACCTGTCGGACAAATTCGGCACCATCCATGACTGGCATCTCTACATCGCAGATGATCAGGTCGACGGGTCGTTGTACCAACATCTCTAGTGCCCGTTGACCATCTGTCGCCAGCAATGTCTGTGCGCCCATACTTTCCAAAATAGCCTTCAGTGACGATGAAAACACCGCTTCATCATCCACTATCAGGATCAGTTTTCCGGATAATGTATTGCTCATACTAAACCTTGTTGTTATTACCTGTGAACTGCTTCCCCCTGATCAGGACTCCCTTCCCGACAACCTCAAGATGGTCCTGCAAATACTCGCCTTTGCCAACGTGACAATTGGCCATTCAACTGTAGTATAGTTCAACCTTGAACATTTCACTGTCAGCGCTGTGCTTTACCCTGCTGAATTGAAGCCTGAACCCGTAGTCATTTCTCGGAGATAATGTGTCAACTCAAACCTGTCCTTGCGGCACCCTTAAACCTTATACCAGTTGCTGTGGTCGATACATCAGCGGAGAACAGGTCCCGCCGGATGCAGAAGCACTGATGCGCTCACGCTACACGGCCTATACGCAACAAAACAACGACTGGTTACTGGCTACCTGGGACCAAAGTCAGAGAACACCGCAATTGAGTGCCGCCCTGCAGGCTGATAGCAGCCAGACACAGTGGTTGGGGCTGAATGTTATCTCACATAATCATCAAAAAGATAGTAATGAGGCCTTTGTCACCTTCTTTGCCCGTTACCGCGATAATGAACACACATCAGCAATTTATGAACGTTCTCGCTTTCTCCTCAGGGAACAAGACTGGTACTATATTGACGGTGTTCACCTGCAGGCAGGCCGTAATGAGACCTGTCCCTGTGGCTCAGGAAAAAAATATAAAAAATGTTGTGCTTCCTGAAAGCGCACCCAAGACTGATATTTGATTCGACAGGATACTCTGCAAATGCAAGCCCAGACATTACAAAAAAAAGTTCTCAGAACAATCTGCCCTGATGCCAAGGGTCTGATCGCTAAAATCACCAACATTTGTTACAAGCATGAGCTGAATATCGTGCAGAACAATGAGTTTGTTGATCATCGCACTGGGCGCTTTTTTATGCGTACCGAGCTTGAAGGGATTTTCAACGACACCACCCTTCTGGCGGACCTCGACAGTGCCTTACCTACCGGTTCGCTCCGTGAGTTGACCCCTTCTGGACGCCGCCGTGTGGTGATTATGGTGACCAAAGAAGCCCATTGCTTGGGTGATCTACTGATGAAAAGCGCATTCGGTGGCTTGGATATGGAGATTGCTGCAGTTATCGGTAACCACGAAACGCTACGCTCACTGGTCGAACGCTTTGATATCCCATTTGTTCTGATAAGTCATGAGGGTTACACCCGTGAAGAGCATGATATGCGAATGGCAGATGAGATTGAGCGCTACCAACCAGATTATGTGGTATTGGCTAAATATATGCGGGTACTGACGCCGGAGTTTGTTAAACGTTTCCCAAATCAGATCATCAATATTCACCACTCCTTCTTGCCCGCTTTTATCGGTGCCCGTCCTTATCATCAAGCTTACGAGCGTGGTGTTAAAATTATCGGTGCTACCGCGCACTACGTGAATGATAATCTGGATGAAGGGCCGATCATTATGCAGGATGTGATCCATGTTGATCATAGTTTCACTGCTGAGGATATGATGCGTGCCGGACGTGACGTCGAGAAAAATGCCCTAAGTCGTGCCTTAGACAAAGTGTTAGCTCAACGCGTATTTGTTTACGGTAACCGGACAATTATTCTTTAATATCGGGCAGATAATAACCACCCCCTTTCTTTTGCGTGTAAAAAACAGGCAAACGGTGCGTAAAGGCCGTTTTGCCTGTTTACAGGATAAAAGGTTCTGTTATTATGCACCCCGCTTCGCCGCACAGCGCAGCGTTCAAAATTAGGTGGGATTCCCGAGCGGCCAAAGGGAGCAGACTGTAAATCTGCCGTCACAGACTTCGAAGGTTCGAATCCTTCTCCCACCACCATTTCAAATGACACTTCATCCGAACATTTATTCCCAATAAAGTATATTCTCCACGGAGAAGGACGAGAACCTTCGACTAAGGTTCGAGCCGAACACCGTGAGGCAACGTGCGTCAGCACGGCCCGTAGGGTAAGCCGCCAGGCGAATCATCCTTCTCCCACCACCATTTCAAATGACACTTCATCCGAAAATTCATTCCCAATAAAGTATATTCTCCACGGAGAAGGACGAGAACCTTCGACTAAGGTTTGAGCCGAACACCGTGAGGCAACG
>Ga0157364_1005681_pt1 | contig 12734 bp, 7 predicted proteins | sample AttsexASBM2_FD_111476 | JGI IMG/M metagenome (GOLD analysis project Ga0157364, IMG submission 111476) | Fungus gardens microbial communities from leaf cutter ant in Ribeirão Preto, State of São Paulo, Brazil - Atta sexdens ASBM2 | ecosystem: Host-associated > Fungi > Mycelium > Unclassified ... | reverse complement strand
TTTACTCATAATACTTATTACAATAATGATACTCGATGAAAAAATGTTTTAATGACTTCTTCACCATAAAAACATTTTACTACAGCTATATTACTACAATATCATCATACAATATCATCACATGAGTTGATTATGAGCTGTTATGAAAACTAAATTCTACTGGCTTTTCAAATTCTTCTGTTCTTTCGTTTGTATAACCACTTTTAAATCACGAATATTTAAATAAATTGTGATATCGTGGGGATGATAATTGATTGTGTATCAGAGATTGTAATTTTATTATACTATTTCGATCATGTAAATTTATATTACTTTTCAATAATAAAACAATATCTGAAAATCTTTTAGCAAAATTTTTCTAAATCTGTAATTCTAAATCTGTAAACATCTAATGGTTGTATTTTCCTTTAACCTTTATACCTTTATACCTTTCGATATAATCATAGTAGTAATATGTTTTCTTGCATGTGTTAAATCTGAAATAATATTAGATCAATGTCCCATTCATGAATCGATAAGAAGAACACTATTAGAACCAATGTTTGGAAAATAAGCTTCTTCTAATCACATTTCAAAATGAGTAAGAAATATAAATGTTAAATTAATAACTATTTTTATGACTGTTATGAGATTCTTAAATAAAATATAAAATACATCATAGAAATGAGATTTATAATTTCATTATATTATTTCGTTTATGCATAATATTTACTTTTTAATAGTAAAACAGTATCTGAAAATGTATTATAAAAAGAAATTTATTTAATTACCTGAAGTCATTTTTTACCAGATTTCTATTATAATAATATTTATTGGTGTGAACAAGATTTCTTATACTCTGAAGTCATTGTGTTTAAAACATTTTTTCATCGAGTATCATTATTATAATGAGTATAATGGTCATCATCTTCAGTCCTATTGCTCGTAGCCGAGCATGGTGACTTCTCTCATGTGCCTGTGGTGCGCATGCTGATTGTACACATTCATATAGGACCTACAGTTTAATGTCAATTCCGAACAACGATTTATTAAGAAGTGCTCTGGCAAGGATACTCTCGGTGATTTGCCTTCCGAGAAGAGCTACGAGTGTTCAAAAACATTTTTCTGCCTGGGATCTCTGACATAGTCTCGTATACTGCCTGCTACGCCACGCTCGCACTCCGAATAATGAATAAACGATACAAAATATAAATTTATTGTGTATAAACATTTAGAAATTATTTCATTATTAATTACGTTTAAAAATTATTACGTAAATGACAAGCAAATAAGATATTAAAGCGTATAAAACTGAAAGTAACTTTAAGAGAATAATCTTAAGATATTGTATTATAAGGAAGTATTGTAATATACAGAGATGAATAAAAAAGTTTTATTCACTTTAAGAAGAAATAATAAAAATTATTATAACTCTTAACATTATTTATAATTTGTAATGTTAATTACAAATACCAATTTATTTTCTTTGTTGATTTATGTATTTTATTGTTTTGACGATAATTATTTACGCATATGAGTATGGATAGCGTATATACGGAAGCGTTAATAATTATTTCTCGAAAATGATAATATAACTTTATTACACATGGTTGAATTCATAAAAAAATAATTTTTAATTTGATGAAAAACAAAAATTAAAAATTAAAAAAAGTTATGGATATTAGATTAAACAAAAAAATTAAAAAAATTTTTTTTTTACTACTTTAAAATATACTTGAAATCGTACAACAGTTATTTAAAAAATTTGTTTCTATCTTTTATATTTCCGACGATATTCATCTCGAAAGAAAAACACCGTTTTTCTTCAAAGAGGTATTTCACCCTTATGAGTTAACGCACGTATAAAAAAATATGTGTCTCTTAGATTTTCGTGTTTTACAATATATTTCATGGAGAATCAAATCAGTTTCGGACAGTTGTGAAACTTCCCTTGTAAGTTACATAAAATTGAAAAATGATATTTTTGTCATATTTTTGTCTTACTTTAAAGCGCTACAGTTAAATGAAACATTAATAAATAAAATTTTATATAAAAGTATCTGAAAGTAGGCTTTCAAAGCTTTAATGCTTTTTGAAAAAAATTTATAAGATATTTGTTCGTAAAGATATCATATTTTTTATTATGTGAAATTTTATTGTGTAAAAACTTTTTTAAATTTGATGATCAAATAAAATTTTTTAAAGAATTTGAAAAATTTATACGAATCAAGCACATTATTATAACAAACATTTTTTCTCTTTTGGTTTTTTTTCGTACACTTTTTAGTTTCGAAATTATAAAATCTTTTAGAAAAAGTAAGTTTTTACATAATAAAATTTTACATAATAAAAAATATACGATATCTTTGAGAAAAATTAATATACAAGTTTTTTTTCAAAAAGCACTTTAAAGCTTAGGGAGCCTACTTTCAGATACTTTCATATTAAATTTTGTTTGCCGATGTTTTTGTGGCGCTTTAAAGTAAGACAAAAATATTGCAAAGATATAATTTTTCAATTTTATATAACTTAGAATTAAAATATCGTAGACAAAAATTCGAATGTAGATTTAAAGCTCTATCCGAGTCCTATCTTTATGTTTAACTTTAACATGCGTAGTCGAAAAGTTTTTGAGATTTTTCCGCTGAAATATTTAACTTTTCGTAAAATGCGAGAAAATTGTAAGGGCCTAATATACTTTTGCACATGCTGTATATATGCTAATTTGAATTGGAAAAAAATTACGCACTCCCACCCTCTCTCTCTCTCTCTCTCTCTCTCTCTCTCTCTCTCTTTCTCTCAGCAGACAATTTTAAATCTCTTGAATATTTTTAATTTTTGTGATATTTCTAATTTTTAGCAACCCAGGTCTTTGTTATTATAAATATTTATCGATTTCCCATCAATCGATCATACATATGTTCGAGAATTAATCGCATAACTTCACAGTAGAATAAACAGAATAGTAGTTACTGAGTAAAATGAAATTCAATCCATGTGTTTATCTTTCGATGTAACAGTGTATTGCGTCTTTCGCGACAGTACTTAACTGTAGCATAATACTATTGACGAATGCGGCGATCATTAACGACACTTAGATAGATCTGAAAAATTTGAGTGGCATTCCCAGGTAGAATGAGGCATTAATGATACTTGCGGAATAATTTGATGGCAGCGTCTTGGAGGTTTTCTGGTCAGGTGTAATTACACTAAGATTTCGCGAACAAGTCGGATAATTAGTTTTTCTTACGCACACTGTATTAAATAGCGTACTCATTTTCAAACTTAACCAAACTTTTTTTCTATGTAATGTTTATTTTGTTTGTATTTGAAACTATGAAAAAATTTATATTTTTTCCAATAAACATCTGTAATTAAAACTTCTAATAACTTGCGTACTACTTTTAAGATACGTTTTTTAGTTAATATTTATATTTTTTTTTCAGGAAATGCAAATTATTTATAAAAAAATTATAACATTTTGTTGTAATTGAATTTGTTATTCAGGGCAGGCTGGGTTAAATCGACTTCAAATAATTTGAAAGTATTGATTGGCTATATTTTATATTGTAAAGATGATAATAAAACTCGTTTCGCTTATCGATTATAGTTTGATTATCTGAGCTTTATTAATTTTTATTTCCATGTGTAGCTATTACCATTTTTTCTTTTTATTAGAAATATTATAAAACCTAATTATATGTTGTGATAAGACAATAAAATACAATTTTGAAACTAAACATTTGCTCGGTTTCGATATAGAGGTACAGCTGTAAAGTGATATCGCAATATGTCGAAATCGATAAAGGAATTATCTTGGAAAGCTTTTAAATCAATTTATTTTCTCGCATGTATCGCAAATATTAAAAGCATATTTGCGACGAAGCTATGAGGCAGTATTAACTATATACATATAACACATAGATGCAATGGTATATGTGAAATCGATATCGGCAGTTAATGGGAGTGTAATCAGTTTTGTGGTTATACAGACAGCGTTATTCATGACGTCAAATTATTACGCGACTGTCAGTGAGATGTTTATTGGGATGCATACACATATAGAATTGTCTCCAATTTTCCTATCAAATGTCATTTAATCCATGTATACAGGGTGTGCAAAAAAATTGTTCAACGTTTATATGGTAGATAGTATATTTCATACTAACAATAAGTAAAAAATCTTAGTCAGCATAAGTCGGAAGCTCCATTGTTTCTATCCAAGATATAAATAATTTTATATGATATTATAATTGATTTATTGACTCTTCTACATATTGTATATGACATGAAAAGAGAGAAATTGAGATAAACATTGATAGCCTATTTAGGAGAATTACAAATCCAATGAGATGATCTCCCATAATGTCCATCGTATTGGATGGTTGATATCTGATTACCGATGAAATTTTTTATTATAAAATGTGTATGAAAATTGAATTAGAATATTCACAACGCAGTTTGTAAGTACTGAGGTAAATCTTCGCGACACGTAGAACCCAATAAAGTTGAGTTTTCGACCTATGTTCTAAGGCTTTCTTTACTCAGTATAATGGATATTATTTACCACAGTACTCTCAAAAATTTACATATTTCGGGCCGATTTCGGCGAGCGACCCCCATTACTGTTCGCCGGGCGCCACATAACGCTCAGGAGCGTCTCTGTAGCTTAAATGTGCGGAGGTCGTTTCTTATTTTATTAAAGAATATTTTATTAAAGAATATTTTATTAAAGAATATTTTTCTTGCTAAAAAATAATTTTTATTTTCTTTAAAAAATCAAATACTAAATTTTCTAAAACATTTTGTCATAATAATTCTTGCCTACCAGAAACTATTCAATAATTGTTATAAATTTTCATCGAGAAGTTTCTAGAATAACTAATACATTTTGTTATAATAATTCTTGCCTACCAGAAACTATTCAATAATTGTTATAAATTTACATCGAGAAGTTTCTATAACAGACTTGCGAAGATTGAAGTTAGGAAATACGTGAATCTGGAAATTCCGTGTTTTCCATACGAAGTTTTACAAAGTCTCAAGTAACAAGGATTCTATATCGCAACTATTGTCTTCTATAAGCGAATTTTATCTAAAAAATAAATAAAAAGAAGCTCAAGGGAATAGACGCTGTTTAGAGTGCGCAAATTGTTCAAAGAAATTTTTCAATGTAAAAGTTAAATTTATTGAAGAGATGACAGAATCAAGAAAAATCGTTAAATGATAATAAATTTCGTACGTTTCGGTTAATCTTCTAATCTTCTTCAGTGATAATAACACAACATTACATACTTACTAATGTATACAAAAAAAAATCGGAAGATGTAAAATTTATTTATTGAAATCTCCAAGGAAGCCAAATTAAGTTTTCCGTCGAAAATACATTTTCTCATGCCAGTTACAAGGCTGGATGAAATTCATAATTTTTGATGCCTTTAATAATAAAATAAAATAAGTATTTTTTTTGTATGGGAAAATGAATGTACAAAGAACCATCAACGGAAACTGCAAGCACATAAAATAAATTGCTAGTCCAAAGTCTTGATAGCAAGAAACGTCCACAATTAAAAAATTTTTAAGTCAAATTATAAAATAATAAATAGATGATAAAATGTACACTGATAAAATATACACGGAAAGACATGCATCAAGCAGTGAAATGAACAGAAATCGTAAAAGCTCATCGATTATTTTAAAGCTAAATTTGATGTCAATAATAAAAACAAGAGTTAAAATAATTAAAGTATACTTGGTTTAGCAGTTCTGTGTCTGTTTTCAAATTAATGCTATTATTCTGTTGCGTACTTTGAACAGCGTCTATTTCTTCGAGCCCCTTTTTATATATTTTTTAGTTATTTTTAAGTTAGGAAAACGTGATATTCAAATTTTATATAATTTTAAATTCTTGACTAACGATTAATTCTTAACATTCTCTTTAACGTATATGACACCGTCTTTATATAATTTAATAAATAATTTATATAATTTAATTGTTTAATATTCTTTTTTTTAAAACTCGATGTATTTATAACAATTATTGAATGATTTCTGATGAGGCAAGAATTATTACACACAAAATATATTAGTTCTTTTGGAAACTCGATGTAAATTTATAATAATTATTGAATAGTTTCTGGTAGGCAAGAATTATAATGACCAAATATTTTAGAAAATTTAGTATTTGATTTTTTTAAGAAAATAAAAATTATTTTGCAAGAAAAATATTCTTCAATAACGTAAGCCACGACTTTCGTACGTTTAAAGTACAGAGACGCTCCTTAGCCAGGGCATCACGTGAGTGCCCGGCGGTTCGGTCGCTGAGCCTCGAGCGGTAGTGGAGGTCGCTCGCTAGAATCGGCCCGAATGTGCAAATCTTTGCGAGCACTCTGAATCTACCATATAAATGCTGAATGGTTTGAACACCCTGTAGTCACGCTTTGCGTATGTGTATGTGTATATATACATATGTATGTACATAATAAAATATGTATAGAAAACGAATACACGCTCGCGAGAGAAGTTTAAAATATATATATTTGAAACAAATGATTTTATAGCGGAGATCATGTTGAATGTACGGCAATAATTTTGCAAGTGCAGCGATTGCTGCACTTTTATCATGAAGCTTACCAACAGCTTAATTAGACGCGAATGGGCCAATTTAAGATAACTGATAAGGTCACGAAAATGTGACCCCATTCATCTAATCGTTCGGTTTTAATCAAACGCGCCGCGTTCAGACTGGCGCGCTCTGATATAAGCGGGCGTAAAAATTGGCTCGTTAATTTTAATTATTTCGTTCTTCTGGACCGGGCCGTTTACGTGAATTTCCTGCGCTTGTAATTAGTCGATAGAAAAGTTCATTTGCGCGAGGTATTATATCAAATTCACTACGTGCAGCGGTTTTTTAGCCGTTCCCTCTCGTCGCTGGCAAATAGGACATTGAAAAATGCCGCGTACGATAAGCTCGCCAAGGAAACTTTTATTCCCACAGTGACGCGTAGTCGTGGGACGTTTTAATGCTTCATATTATCCAGCGCAACCAAGAAGATCGTGTACACAAACAAATATGTTTATTTAGCTCACGAATCACGGAAAATTTTATCATTTTTATAGAACGTGTCTAGGTTTCTTGGGAAAAGTATTTCATAAAAGAAAATATATATAAATCCACATAAATTTATGGAAATTTGAAGTATATATAAATATTTTCTGTGAAAAAATTTATTTATCTTTCTGATGATACGATTATAAAATTACTTTCATTTTTAACATATTCACATGTGACATAGTGCTTTATTTAATATCAAAATACATGATCGATTTGTTATTTTTTGAGAAAATAGTTTTAAGTTTACTGCTCTTATACCATGGCAGAAAATCTATACTCATTTGACGTATTTATCGAGGTAGATAACTTAAATGAAGATTATAAAGATCGTGGTCCATTAATGTCTTCCTGGAGTTCTATTCAAGCTGCACTGTGTACTAGGTGCACTACTTGATTAAATTGACTTAGTCCTGCACCATGAAGCTCCATTGCGAAAGTCTTCGCTTGATTTTTCAAACGAATTTCCTAAACCCAATCTCTCAAAAAGATTTTTTTTTTTTTAAAGATGTAGTGATGGATACAATTATCGTAACTACGTAATTCTTGACATAATTCTAGACATGTTAAATATTTGAATGTTCTTTAAAGATTGCATATCAAAATTATTAATTTCATAATTAACATTATTATTAATTAACATTTATTTATTATACTTGTGTTATTATAAAGAAATGAAACATAAATTCTAAAACAATTATCGAAATATTAAAAATCTGATATGTTTGTACTTGATCTTTTAGTAATAAAGCTATACATATGTATATGTATATAATTAATAGACTGTTGTTTACCGCAACTATGCGAAATGATTTATTCGCGCAGTTAATCAATTAGTTCTTCGACATGCGGTCTGTTATAACCCTAGTGCAATAGGCGATCCATAATCATCGACACAAATACTTCTTGATGTCATGGTTGATTAAGCAAATAGAATTATTAATGCTCAGCCTATTATATCGATGTAGAATAACCAAACAATTAACAGCTATGCTCAGTATAATTGTGAAGTGATAATTATTATGGCTCATCGATAATTCTGCGATCTCGTTTCGTCAAAAATAATCTCGAAAAATTGGTTTTTCATGAAATATTAATAATTGCTGGTTTACTATTTTGTAATGTGTTTGGTGTTGTACTAAATATTTAACAAAATAATTTATGAGTATTAACTTAGTATTTAACAAGTATTATGAGAAATATTATGTGGAATATGTGTAATGATAACGAATATGTTGATTTATGTTCATATTTGATTTTGATTCGGATTTTGAAGATCCGCATGTTTATGTTCCGATGTATTTAGTTAGTATTTAACCAACTATTTCGAAGTAATCAAGTCGATCGGTTTCGAGTTCGACAGTACTTTAAAAGTGGAGCCGAAACCACTAAATTACTTTTACTGGATCGATTCCTCCATCTCGACATTAGCTTTGCAATTTGCTTCGCAGTCCCGGACTAAAATATAAGCTCTACTGTTAAAAGGCATCAAAAACATCCTCGGAATAGTCGATAGATGTGTAATAGCAGGCGTCGTATCGAAATCGCACGTAAATGGGGTAAAAGTATAATACTTGTGTGTGGAACTATCTTTGCTGAGAAAATGACTGGGAATGCACGTAGAGTAACTAATCGAAATAACTGGTTTCGCATGCTTGCGCGACACTATTCGCATATAAAATAGTCACGAGCGGTCGTTCAGCATCGATGCAACCAAATGCAATATCATTTCATTCTGTTGTATCCTATCCGCGTCGCAGTTTCGAGATTTAGCACGTTCCGTACGTAGAACACATTGATAAAATTGATCTGTACCTTCGTTTACACGAAGCGTGGCACATTGAACGAGAATCGGTCGAAAATTGAACTTTGAGACCTTGATGGATTTACATGTTTTAATCCCCAAACATGGTTCCACCATTTTTGGGGTGATATCCACGCGGGCGTTTTGTGTCGGTGAGTCGATAATTCCGTGAACACGATCACCCAAAAACGGATCATCCGATTATATCGGGATTTAGTAGCCTTTCTTTCAATTTTTGGCAATAAATACCAAAAATTGAAACTATACCATTTTTTATTTTCTCATACAAATGCAAAAAAACACGCATTATGCGCGTTTAATTGTTTGATAAGCCGAATTTTCATTTGTTGCAAATTTGCCAATATTTTTCAAATATGCGACAACTGTCTTTGTCTTGAGGAAGAAACTTATTCATCTTTTCTTTGTGCCATTCGCTGCGATATATAATATTTAAAGAACAGTACATGTTACAAAATAGCGATTTTACTTGTCGCGCATTTTGTGACACGCGCATTTTGCACCTGTTAAATCCACCGTTTCGGTCTCGTTTATAGAGCGTAAAAGGGGATGCTTTTGGGCGCGACTTCGGGGTGTCGCAACAGTGTTAGATAAATCAAGAGCAGAGGTTGCAGGAAACACGTAGAACGCGTGCAGGTTTCATTGTCCTACTTGTCACGTTTATAAGTACACATATGCTGGTATTGCGCACGTGAGAGTGAGAGAGAGAGAGAGAGAGAGAGAGAGAGAGAGAGAGACGAGTACGCGAGAAACTCGTATGTGCGTTGAGGTAGATGGCTTTCGTCTGTGTATGTACGCGTATTGCCAGCTCGTCTAGCCAGATCCCAACTAATTTATACCCTACTGCATTAATATGCGCATTATTCTATGAGGAAGAGACGGGCAGAGACGGCCGTGCGCGGCGGCAGTAGGTATTACGCCCGGCTAGGTATTACGTATCTACACGTGCACGCGCGTATGCATATATGCCACTCGGTCCACCGAATAATTACTCGCTTTATATACGCTTTATGCACCTTGGAGCATTGACTGACTATTTTAATGAAGGAAACTTTGACTGGACGCAAGAGAGACAGAGGGATAAAGCGGACCAAGCTCGGCGGACATTATGCTTGCACGTATTACACATTGCGCGCTCTCGAGACGTCGATAGGAACGAACGAACGAAGGAACGAACGCGTGGCAGGCTACGCCTGATTATTATGCGTAGTCACGCAAGCCAACCGGGAGTACCTCACCGGTTCCTCCATCGCCATTTATACTGCACCTGCGATTTAAGCCTCGCACGTATAGATATATCCACGCGCGTATTTCTATCGATCGCTGAAGACGACGAAAACGCTTTTGGTTCTATATTGGTTTTCAAGTGGGTTATCGACTTATTAATTACGTGCTTTTACCATCTTTACGTGCGTTTGTTATTAAAATACACCAGATTAGAGATACAAGAGAAAAGAATAATTTCAATCAGGTACAAAGAAAAGGATGTAATAAAAGAGAATGTAATAATGCTAGATTTCTCCATTTCCGTGCTTGCTGTCATAAAGAAAATTTAGGATTCCATTCTGTAACTCTTAACAACTGTAACGATATCGTTACAGAATAGGAACCTTGGAAATTTTATTTGTAAATGTAAAATTTGTTTGTTCTGTTGATACGTCTGTACGTGTAGAAATTAATTTATATTTATATTATACATTCATTTATAAATATAAAACAGAATTCTTTTTAACTAAAAATGGTTTAAACGCGAGTGCCGTGGTAGAGATAGTGCGCTCCATAAATTGTCTTGATTTAAAAAATTTCAAAAATAGACTTATTCATGCAATCCAAGTGCAGAAGAGCTCATTTGACTTAGGTCGGTTTTACCGGCTTTAAACTAACATTTTTAACATTTCTGAACTAAAATGCTTTGCATTTTTGATTTCTGTAAGTTTCTCTCTATTCTCTTTTACTGCAAATTTAAGCTAAAGTGATAGGTTTTAGTCACTTTAGTATCATAGCATTTAATATTAAAACTTTTTTCCGCTTGTTATGATTAAAATTTAATTTTTCTCTTAAGGTATGTTGTATCTGTCTCTTCTTTTTGTATACGATTTGATTGAAATTTGCGAATGCGGATCTCGCGCGTTCACGTGCGTATGTCGCATTCAACGGAATGTATTTGCGCAATGTTCGCATAGGTACACACACACACACACACACACACACACATATATATATATATATATATATATATATACGAAGAACGTGCGATGAGGCGTCTCACTCGGTATCGGCAACGACGAGTCCGTTGTCTTTTCTGAATTTACCCGTTCAATTGAATTTCACGCTTTGGTACTCTACGATCAGCCATTGTGCCAGACTCGTGACCCAAATTATTCTCTCCCTCTCGAAATACGAGCCGCGAATAGTTTCCACTGCACAGTCGGGGACTAAATATCCGTACCTCCGGCCGTGTCAAATCGGGAAGAGAGCACCTTTCGAAACTCGATCCACTTTGCTCGAAGATCTCGCGATTCACACAGTACCTACAGTCGGAATGATTTATCGCTACTTTTACGAACTGCATTGGTCATTGCAACGGGAGCTCCCTTCGCTTTTCGTCGTACGCGGTCATGTATGTGCTCTTATAAGCACTTCGTTCTATTCTATTAACATTCAAAATGCTTTTTTTTTCTGTATCCTATACCATTTGCCCCTGTGCTTGCTGTCAAAAAGAAAGTTTAAAAGAAATTTTATTTGTATATGCAACATTTATTTGTTCGTCTACATGTAGAATTAATTTATATTGATATTTATAAATATTACGCAAAACAGAATTTTTAGGTAAAAATGATTTTAAAGAAAAACTTGTGTGAAATTCGTAAGATTAAAGCTACATTTCGACTTATACTTATTTTATTTATTTCCGATATTGATTTATTTCGATACGTATATTATTGTACAATATATTATTTGTTACGTTGTAACGCAGAGAAATATCAAGCATCCTCGATGCTTTGTAATAATGCTCCATGCACAGTAAACACGGAAATTTCCGGAAATTTATGTTTGCGAGATGAAAAGATCGAAGTACCGTGGACCGAATCTGTCGTTATGAACAATGCGATATGCAGTCTTAAATCCTCGTCACAGTCACGAGAGAAGTCGGAGGAACGAGAAAAGCGATAGGGTAGCTCACCCCTGTGTCACCGATGAAGAATATAAATTCCAGAAATGGTACGTTTCCTGAAAAATGACGTCTCGAATAAATGGCGACATTCGCTATGCCTGTAGGACATGGCGAACGCTTGTTCGTGTGGCATTGTAATCTCGCGCGAATAACGATCCAATAAAAGGTGCGAGTAAAAATCGTTGATCGAGTCGCGAAATAATAGTGACGTTGGCACACAGTTTGAAAATTTCTTATATAAAATATTAGATACGTAAAGTAAAATATACGATTAACGCATTTGATCTTTCGTGCAATATGTGAAAGTTTCTCAAAATTGCGACATACTAACAATAAGTTAATCGTGAGAAAATTTTTCAATACAGTTTGGTTGGCATTATCGGAAAAGTAATAAGAAAGGAATAAATTAAAAATTGGTCCTCAACAATATTAAAAAATATTCGTCCTCCGTCCGATGGAATAGTTAATAAGTTATCTCTTTGAGAAGAACAGGGCGAACAATGGGGAGAGATCGTTATCAACAGCCGAGCGCAAGTCGGGCGCGTAATAAATATTTGCGCTCATATCTCTCGCGTTCGAGCAGTGTGATTATTATATTCAGCAAGCAGGGAGAGAGCATGCTTGATAACGAAATCGGTGAGAGGGAT
>Ga0157364_1005680_pt1 | contig 12734 bp, 9 predicted proteins | sample AttsexASBM2_FD_111476 | JGI IMG/M metagenome (GOLD analysis project Ga0157364, IMG submission 111476) | Fungus gardens microbial communities from leaf cutter ant in Ribeirão Preto, State of São Paulo, Brazil - Atta sexdens ASBM2 | ecosystem: Host-associated > Fungi > Mycelium > Unclassified ... | reverse complement strand
GAAATCGAAGGGATCAAGTGGCCTGGTGAAGCCGGAGGAAAGATTGAGAATGGTCATGATTGGAAACTGATATCATCCTGGCTTTAGTAATCAAAGAATGGTTTATCTTTATCTTGTGGAAAATTTTTTGTAGATTATTACTACTTGTCTGTGTAGTTAAATTGTGATATAAAGTATCAAAGTTTTCAGAATATGAGTAATAAGAGTTAGAGAATTTGTTAAAGATGAGAGTGAAATATATCTCAAGTAGTTATACTTTATTCTTTAACTCTCTATTGTTTGTCTATTATAGACTTGTCACATCCTGATCCAGCCACATCTGTTCCAACTCATGAATGATGCCTCTTCCTTATCTGCACTCCCTAATCTCTTCTATTATGGACCACTCATCTCCATTCCACCTCAGACATCCTTGCTGGACCCTTGCCAACTTTATAGATCTTCATCCCTGATATCTGAGGATCATTAGAAACCAAGGTAATACTTAGCAGTCTCCATTCTAGATAACTATCCTAGGTAGTATACTTAGTATATAAACTAGTAGTTTATACTAGAAGCCTCATCCTGAAAATCAACTAGAACTACCACCAACTTCCAGTATTAGTAATAACATACCTCCCATCTTCTAGTAGACTTGTCTGCTAGTTCTATCCTAAGTTTCTTATCTAAAATATACAACTAGTGTAACAATGCTTACTAACTCATTTTGGATTTCTAAGAGGCTGTCATTGGATCTTGGATAACAAGGTATGAACTACATCTAATAAGATACTATCTTAGACAAAGTAATTATACTATAATTTTTATTCTGAAAACAAAAAAAACCAATGTTATTTTCTAGTGTTGGTGGCAACATACCAACATTGTTAGAGTTAAAGATAGTAGATTCTATTTATTTTATTTTTCCTTTTTTATTTTAATTTTATTAGGACTTAGAGTTAGGATTTAATCAATCTTTCTTTCTCTTATACTACCATCTTGTATGGTAGTGCCTAATAGAGACTTAAGAAATATACAAATTTCTACTTCAGCCTTTTCATCTACTACCCTTCAAATGGATCATTTACCAGCCAGCTCAGCAATAAACATTGACTTCAACAAGAAAGTCAACAATTTTAACAATGTTAAGAGAAGGTCTTCTTCTTCTAGTAGAGTCACCTTGAGGAGTACTTCTGTTATATCAAAGATTTTCTCCATTTTCTACCATAAAAGGATGGAAATACAAAATAACTTCCTCAAAGAAGAACTTAGAGAACCTACCAACAGCTCTCAACTTTTATATAATGACCAATATCAAGAATCCCATCATGTTAATATGGCAATTAACCCAGTTCTACTATAAGACTCTCAACATGTTTCAAACAAGGCACTGGCTCTAAATATCTCAAGCCCTCCTTGTGTTAATAATGATGATGTCATTAATATTCAATTACTATATAATCCTGATCAACCTACAGAACCAGAATTATGGGACAGTAACTTTCATCCCATTTCTCTTCATAGATTATTGGAGTATCTTTCCTCTAATACTACTAACCTCAAAAAGTCTATGACTCACATAGCCAAATATATACAAAACAAGAAGATCAACATATCTAAGTCCAATAACATCAAGGATTTTGAAGGTATCAGTAAAGCTATCTAGGAGCTTATTTTGTCCATCTATAATTCTGGATGGGACTCACTCATTTCTGATGATTATAAGACCAGCTTTAGACAAAAAGTATCATCTAAGTTCACCTCTAAAGTAAACTTGGAGAAGAACAGTAAAAAAGAAGAGAAAGTTGCTAATAAGCCCACTAGAATTGAAAGGATTCCTTCTTCAATTCCAGCCAAATTGCTGAAAGAAGTGAAAGAAATTTCTAAGTATTTCAAGCCTACAAAACCTGTTACAAACAACAAATCCAAGAACTTTTCATATGCACCAGCTTCCAAAACTATTAGCAACACCAGGGAGGTTTTGAAGATAAAAGAAACCTTCCTATCATTAAAAGCAAAGAACATTGATAACATTCAGAAAATTATCAATGAAAACAACAACCAAAAGCTAAAATCCCATTTGAACTTGACCATGAAAGAACTGTCACATAAACAGATCATTGTTCCCATGAATGGTGACAACAAAAAGAACTTCATGGATGAAAGTAATGCCTATGTCTTGAACATAAACAGAGTATTAAAGAACATCAAATTTAACATATTGGTTGATTTTATCTGTACTAATGCAGCAAATATCATTATCATCACTAACAAAGTCACCTCCTCTTTAGATTTACAAACTATCAAGCAATACATCAAAGATGCAAATTGCATCAATTCCAACAAAGTTGATTCTCCAAGACTTCCCCAATCAAAATTGTACTTGAAGGTCATTGGTTTACCATACTTTCAAGAAAACACCACTATCCCTATTACCTCAAATGTAGTCAAGAATATACTTAAGGAAAACCATATTTTTAACAACATCTCCTTAGTATCTAAACCTAGAGTTATCAAGGTTTCTCTGAAATCTAACATGGCTATCATCTGGATTGACATATGGAATGTACAAAGTGGTAGCAACACTAAAATGCTTATCAATAGATGTTTCAATGTGGGCAATTACATTGCCACCATTTGAGGAGCCAATATAAACCTAGGCATCCCCCAATGTAAGAATTGTTGGAGATGGAGCCACTCAACATTTTCATATTGAATCTAAGAGACCAAATGTATCAAATGCAACAGTCCTCACAAATCAGAGCACTACAGACAATTTACATAGTGTTGCAAAGCCAATAAGAAAATGAATCCATCTAGACTGGAAATAAAAAAGGGCCCACTCCTTCAAGTGCTTTAACTGTCAAGAAGATTATCAAGCAGACTCTAATGTCTGCCCATTCTAGAGACACTAACTCAATCAACAGTGGCATAGCCAGAAACAACAAGAACTTCAAGAGAGCAGGAGTAAATCAATTCACTCAGCTATGAGTAGCTCCCAGCAATGATTTATAACAACATAAAGCTATACTCACAGAATGTTTGTAAGAATAGTCTCATCATCAATACCATTCTGGAGATCCAGTTATATTTCGACATCATATTCATTCAAGAACCTCCCTAGTCAATTATTTGATCCATTCCTAGCTCCACTAGTTGTGAAGAAGATATATTAGTTGGAGTTCCTCATTATCCAAATTGGACTATATTTGCTAGGTCTTCAGTGTGTGTCTCTAAATCTTTTAGGGTTATCACATATACTCATATTCATATCTCTTCTCTTTGTTTTTCTTTGTAAAATGATATTTTTAATCATAGAGATTTATCATGTATTTCCTTTTTCAATCAAGAATTAAGCTAATTTTTGATTAATGTATATTCAGACTTATCTCAGTCAGCTTTAAAGTATCTTAAGGATATTGAAGTCAATATTAATAATGTTCTTATCATGATAGGGGACTTTAACATTAGAGATAGTTTTTGGGACCTATATTTTCCTTACCATTTTACTCATAGAGCCTCTCTCTTTGACATTGCTGATTCTTTCCAATTAGAAATTTCTAAACCAACTGAATTCTTTTCCACCAGATACTCTGACAATGATCAAGACTCTAATTCAGTTCTAAATCTTATCTTTCTTTGACCATTCTCAACAGAATTTGATAACCACCACATTCACCCTGATTGGAGGTTAACTTCTGATCATACTCCAATTACTGTTAATATCTTGATATTCAACAAATGCATATCAACAAAGAAATGATCCCTCATTAAGAATAGTGAAGAGGAGACCTATTTCATTGAAGAGCTCACAAACATTATCAAGTTAATGGACATGTCTTCTATCCAAAGTATTGAAGCTCTTGAAAACATTATTCAAATACTAGCCATCAATATTGATAGCGCTTGGATTAAGTACTCCAAGGATGTTAACATTACTAAGCACTTTAAATCATGGTGGACCAAAGACTATCACTAAGATATCAACAAATACCAACAATCCTGAAGCTTAGAAGATTGGAAAAAATTCAAAAAGATAGTCAAGAAAACTAAACACATCTTTTTCAATAATAAAATTGACAAAATTGCCAACAAGAAGTGTGGTCCATAGAAACTTATGAATTGGGTCAAGAAAAGTAAACTTCTAACTATCAAATCCATCCTGTTCAATGGTCCCTTATATCAAATTGGATAATTTATGGGATGCCCTGCACAATTCTTTCAACTCTATACAATCTCAAGAAGTCGATTTCCAACTTCTGGACAAAATTCCTGGCAAAGATGTCAAAAAATGGGCTCCATTCTCAAAAGAAGAGCTTATCATTGCCATTAAAAAATACAACAACTTGTTGGCTCTTAGTCTGGACAAGCTATTTTGGAGTCACATTAAGCAAATCATTAAAAATAAAAAATGCATTATCAAGCTCATTGATATTGCTAATACCTGCATCAATTTAAGACACTGGCCATCCTACTTTAAAACATCCATGACCATTGTCATCTCCAAACCTAACAAAGCATCATATAACTTTCCCAAGTCCTTCCACCCTATCGTTTTGCTAAACACAATAGGGAAACTATTCAAGAAAATGATCAGGGAAAGACTACAGTTTCTTATGATCTCAAATAAGTTCATCTATTCAGGCTAGTTAGGTAGTCTCAAGCACAAGGCAACCATGGATGCCAGTATCATCCTTACCCATTTTATTTGATTAGGATGGGTCAAAAATCTCTCCACCAGCACACTTGCTTTCAATATCATACAGTTTTTCCTATCGCTTAATCACCAACTTCTCTCCCTCATCATGGATAAAGTAGGACTCAATTATAAGGTTTTAGTCTTCTTCAAGAATTATTTAGTAGAAAGAAAAACAAAGTATCTCTAGAATGGTTTTCAATCTCCCTTTTGTAATGTAGATGTTGGTGTTGGTTAAGGATCAGCCCTTTTGCCTATTCCCTCTGCTCTTTATTTATCTCCTATTTTCATATTTTGGAAAAACAATTAAAAATCTTAAAAATTCTTATTTCTATCATTTCTTTTGTTGATGATGGGCTTTTCATCTCATAGAACAAATATATTTCTCATTTGAATGTGTGTTCCTTTTGTAGCTACAATATTATCTCTTCTCTTCTCACAAAGTTCAGCCTTGTAGTAGAACATGGAAAAACTGAAGTATTCTACTTTAATAGATTATACAGGGCCTTCAACCCTTCTCCACTAGATCTCACCCCTATAGGAGGCCCTGTTCTACCCCCAAAAGATACATAGCAATATCTTAGTTTCCTTTTTGATCAAAATTTAACCTTTTGACATCATATAGATTTTTATGCCAACAAAGCCATTTCCATGATCAAATATATGAAAATGCTAGAAAACTCATCAAGAGAGATTAATCCCCTTCAGAAACAAAGACTTTACAGATGCTGTACATTATCCATAGCTCTTTACACTTTCTAACTGTAGTACTACAACAAAGCCCCACTGAATTATCCCCTCAACACACTCTAAAAAATGCAACATAGAGCAGCTCTCTAGATATCTGGTGCCTTTAGAACATCACCAACAATAGGAATCAAATTGTTTCTATTCATCTCCATTTCAAGAAATTATATGACAGATTTATTTTGAGAGATTCATCTCCTCTCTAACCATATCATCACATCTATTCTTAGTACCAATGGATTATATGAACATATACCTCACAATATATCCATTGACAATCTCACCCCTAAATAGAGACTATACATAAACTTCTCTCTTATTGATATGGATAATAGGTGTAACAAACTTTTCCCCTCTTTTTCAGCTTTTAACAAGGAATTTAACCTAGGGAATCAACTCATAGACTCTTTCCCAGATCAATTCTTTTTTCAACTGCATTCTTTAAATGTCAAGAACCACATTAAGAATCTTGATGACATCACATTCAGAGCATTGTCAAACCCTTCACCCTCTATAGTTGTATTAGATGCTAGCATCAAGAATCATGTTACCATGTCAATATCATATATTTACTGATATAATAAACCCATCATCAAGACAATTCACAGAGCTGTCAACATCACAACCACCAAAGCCAAAATATTTACTGTCTAATGTAGTATCAATCAAGTAGTTGGTATCACTAACATTAATCATATTGTTGTCATAACAGACTCATTCCATGCTGCCAAGAAAATCTTTGATTCTTTGTTACACTCTTATTAGATCTACTCTGCTGCAATTTCTTAGAAATTTAGAGGCTTTTTCTTAAAAGACATCAACAATCACATCAAGTTCTGGAATTGCCCTAGTAAACAAAACTGGCCACTACATTTGTTAGTGGACAAAGATTCTAAGAGTTTTGATTCAGTTCCTATCTTCCTATGCAAATCATCTTGGGATTATTGCAAAAAGCAGGAATGTGACTTTATTCTCTCTCAATGGAAAATGTCTTTCCAATTGTCAGACTTTAAAGGAAAGAATTTTCTGGAGTTACTTGACAGTGATCTCAAATCTATTGAACCATCAGCTATTAGAGACAGTCCTTAGTTATAACAATTTGGCCATTCTAACTCATTATGTGCTAAAGCTACTAGAGCCATCATCAATTATATCCCTATTAGTAAATATCATATGAGATTCTTCCCTAAGGAAGAGTTTTCATATTTATGTGGTCTATACTCTATCAAAACTAGGTAACATATCTTGCATAACTGCAAGAGATTTAATAAATATTGGAACTCTAGAAGGGATACTTTATCTCATTTTTTGTTATTCCTCCAATTTAATCCTAACACCTTTTCCTTTGATTAGGACATTATTTTCGTTATATTGCATTTAGTATAACATATATCCTTTCCTTTCATTTTTCCTTATTTTTTCTTCTTTCTTCTTTCCTTTCCTTTTCACCATGTTACTTCAGTCTCTATGTACATAGTTACAAAGTAGCTACCACAGTCTGCCCTTATGTTCTGTATAATAAATTGTTGATTTAAAAAAAAAGTTAGAATTTAATATAATATTATAACTTTTATACATACCATGTTAATATGTTATACATGTCACTGTCACTTTCACATGACCCATAACACATAAGAGAACATAGAATATTTTGAAATAATAATATTTTATTTTGATTTTCTCTTTATTTTATCTATTTTCTTTGATTTAATTTTTATTTTTATTTTTATTTTTATTTTTCTTTTATATCTTGGATAATGAAAAGGCACATGACTGCATTCACATGATGCATCACATGACATGATGTTATAAGATTTAGAACATTGTAAAAAGAACTAGAAGGATGATGTTAAGATACATATTTATAGTATACTCATGGCTAACACATAAACATTAGGGTAGAGTTATTTATTGTTAGCACAGACCATGTTTTATTAGTATATATAGTGTAGGAATATATCAGGGACTCCTTATTAAGTTCTCTTATAATCTCCATAAGACTCTCACTCTATAAGACTACTTAAGAATACTATTGATTGTTTTGATTAGTAGTTGCCATAACAGCCTTTAGAATAGATTAGATGTGTTTGTGCATAGACCATCAGCCTAGCATATATATAGGTAGATATATTGTATGAAAAACTCCATTAAATTCTCTTATATAAATTCTATATAAGGTTCTTTTCTTGGCTCTAAGTCTTAAATTATAACAAACATACCTTTTTACTCTTCAGATGGAACATCATTTCCAATCCTCTAATTATATCTTCTGATATATGCAACTAGTGCAATAGATAGAGATACAACACATAAGTTAAAACTAAAGATCATTTTTTATTTGTATTCTGCACATTCTAGATAAGTAATCACTTATCTGACTTTCAAGAAGTCTACTGCAGATCTCAGTTGCCAAAGTGTAAACTGTGCCCAATATTTCTATAATCAATAGATATATATAGTTGTAGATATAATTCTGTATTCTTATACTTTAATCATTCTCTTCTCTCTTACTCAGGTCTTTGCCTAAGTTACAACCTGAGCCAAGCTTAGCATTATAACAAGTAGACTTTATTTATTTTATTCTCCTTTTTTATGTTATTTTTCATTTATTTTCTTATTTTGGATCTAGGGTTATGGTTTATCATGATATTATATGTAAATATCATAGTTATATGGTCATATGATACATAGAAGAATATAGAAGGTTCTGAAATGATAATGTTATACAGTATATTTATCACATGTTGACCTTATATGTAATGCATAGTCTTTAGGATAGGTTAGATATAGTTGTGTACAAACTATTAGTCTAGTATATATATAAATATATTGTATCAAGAACTGCATTGAATTCTCTTGTATTAACTCTAATATAAGGTTCTTTTCTTGTTCTAACTTTTGAACTTGAGTTGTAATAAAGAGAGCAGCTATATACTAGAAGTGTAATTGTGGATGGTGGGGACCAAGCTTAGGTACCCATCTAGATATACTCATTGTTAAATTGAGTAGTACTGTATAATATACTTATATCCTTTCTAGTATTAGCTCTGTGCTTTAAATCTCCTTGTATTATAGCAATCACTAATCAAAATGATCAATAGTATACTAAGTAGTCTTATACTATAGATATATGGTCTATGCTAGCAATAAATAACCCTATCCTAATGTCCATACTTTAAATATGAGATTAACATACTATAGATATGTATCTTGATATTATTCTTCTAGTCTCTTCTTCTATGTTTTAGGCCTATGACATAATATCATGTGATGTGTCATGTGACTGGTGTTACATCATCCAAGAAATAAATAAAATGAAAAAGAGAAATAAAATCAAGAAAATACAAGAATCTAAGTATACCATGATACCTTGAGACTTGTTCATATAGAACAAATCAAGCAAAAAAGAGGTTATACTAGGGTGTAACAAAAATGATGCAACACTAGCCCTTAACTATATGCTAAAGAATTTAGAGAGGACAATATCAGTATTAGGAATGTATAGAAGAGATAGAAACAAGAATATAATAGTAGAAAAGAATATATAAAAACACTATAAGGATACTTATGAATATAAAAAGGTATTGTTGGAAAGAATGTCAAAAGAGATAGACAAAAGATATCCACTTGTAAATGCATTCTCTTACTGACACACTTCTAAATAGTAAACCTTGCACTATGTAACAAGCTCTCTTGAAAAATCTAGTAAAGCTTCTTAAGAGCCCACCACAACACTATCTATTACAGGTAATATATTATGAAGGTATCTCTCAAGTTGAACCTTATAACTAATAATATGATACCAACTAATACTCACCTTGCCACCCTTTTTTATACTGTTAGAACTCTCTGAAACTTATTTAACAGTGATAGAAGATACAAAAAATGGTCACTTGAGAAGATAGCAAATAAACTGCTCACAAGTGGAAGAATTTGAATAGAGATTCTCTTATTTTCTTCTTTCCACTTGTAGCTTATATATTAGTCCAAAAATACAGAGAATAGACATAGAAAATAGAGACCAAAACAATAAGAAAGACTTCTAAGAGAAAGACTTCTAAGATCTCAAAAGCACATGGTTTTCTCTCTATTTGCAACTAAAAATTGACCTAATGTTCTTTTTCTGCTCATGAGCACTGATTATTTTATTTTTCAGTATTTCTACCAGTTACATCTACTCATAAGTACATTTTTGACTCTTCTGGCTTCCAATCAGTTGTGTTCCTGCCTTATTCTATCATCTGAATTTTTGTGGTGATCTCAATCATATTTGTGAGTATATTTTATCATAGCTAGTCTTTTGTGAGTAGGTAACATCACTTTCTAGTATAATTCTAGTGTTCATATTTCTTCCATAAGTAGGTAACATCCTATTTTCCATATTTCTCTAGAGAACTATATCATAGTATATTTCTATTATCACTGAGTGGCCTCTGTGCACATACAAGCTAGAGCATTAGATAGCTAGGCATTTCACAATACTCTACTAAGTCTGTTCTAATAGACTCTAAGTGTTACAATTACAAGACCTTGGAGTAGATTAAGTAAAAGAACCTTATATTAGATTAACACAAGAGAACTCAATAGAGAACTCTGTACAGGATTGTCTACCTTATATACCTAAGACTATTGGTCCATGCTCCACTACGTTAGCTTATCCTAAATAACCATATATATAACATTGTTGTGGCAACCACTAGACACAAAGTCTAATGATAGCACAAATGATAAATCTCACAGGAGGAATATCTAGTGGGGAACATGAGTTGTGTATTCACAAGAGAACTCAACAGGGAACCACAACAGTATTCTACTGGCTATTTATATAAAGTCCTCATAGTTCATGCTATGACTTTTCTATACCTACCCTAATGTCCATGCTCTGTCCTCATGTCCATTACTCATCTACCATGCATCTACATCAAGACTAGCATGCCATGTCTATGTGCTCTGACATCATACTCTTTAATCTCCATCATACATGTGTGTACTATGTATACACCATGAGGAACCCATATTCCTTGACATCACTCCTACTTTAGACTCTTCCCAATCCTTCTAGACCCTAAGTCCTTTCAGACTGCTCTAAACCCTATGACATCATGTCATGTGACTTCCCAGTCATGTACCTTCTCTTTCTCATTATAGACTAATAATAATACTACTATTATATTTTATCTGTCCTAACCCTAATCCTAAAGTCTGTCCACACTTTCGTTTTATAACAGTATCCCCTTCTCAAGGTTTCTCCTCTAGAGAAACACCTTGGTATTCTTTCTCTTTCTATCTCTTTCAGAATTCTCCTTCTCTTTCTACCACTAGTATTCTTGACATTGTTGCCTCAACCTTTGGTTTCTTTTTTATTACCTCTACTTCTTTCTTCTTAACTGCTTCTCAGAAACTATTAATTCCTCTCTCTATATCTTCTTCTATCTTCTTTCCTTTACCCTTTCTTCCAAACTCTTTTCTAATCTCTCTGAAGAATTCTTCCAAGGTAACATATTCTCTTAGTCCTTCTTTGAGATCATCTTTCATCATTTCCTTCCACTTGTTTACTGTTCCCTCTATCTATATAGGTCAATACCCATAAGATCTGATCTTTCACCTTTTCTTTCTTTATTTCTATCTCTACATACTCTCTACACTCATTCACAAAGCTTTTGACCTTCATTCCATAGAACATCTTTGGTCTCTTGACTTCTTTTATCATTGCTTCGATCTGAGCTATCATCTCTTCTACCTTCTTCTATCCTTTTCTTATTATTTCATCTAACTTCTTCTTTTCTTCATCTTTCTTTATCTTCTCCAATCTAATCTTTTCTTCTTCCTCTAATCTCATCTTTTCTCTCTCTTCTATTTCTTTTCTTTCTTTCAACTTCTTTTCTTCTTCTTCCTTTCTCGATATTTCTACTTCTCTCTTCTCTATCTCTTTATTCCTTTTCTCCATTTCTATCTCTCTTTCTCTATTCTTACTCTCCAACTCTACCATCTTCTTTACTCTCTTTGCTATTTCTTCTTCTTTCTTTCTTATTTCTACTTCTTTTTCTCATACTATCTTCTCTCTTTTCTCTACTCTCTCTTCTTGCTCTCTCAGCTCTATCTCTCTCTTCTCATCCATCTTCTCTATCACTATCACTTCCTCTGTCACTATCTTCACATTTTTCTTCTCTATTTTCTTTTCCACTATCTCTTCCTTCTCTGTCTCTATTCCTATCTCTCTTCTCTCTATCTTTTTCTTCTTACTTTTCTCTTTCTTCTCTTTCTTTCCTTTCTTCTTCTCTTCTCTCTTCTTTGTCTCTTTCTCTTTCTGATCTTTCTTTTCTTCTTCTGTTTTCTTTTCTTCTCACTTCTTCTCTTGTTTCTTCCCTAGGTAGTCTCTTACTATATAACCTATACCTCCACACTTGTAACACTGCACCTTCCACCACACTAGAGGGTATCTCCCTCCTAAGATTCCTCCTCCAGAGAAACCTTTTTTCTTCTTCTCTTGCTGTTGAGGCACTTCTTGCCCCTTTTTCTCTACCTTTACTTCTTCCTCTATCTTTATCTTTATCTCTTTCTCTTTCTCTTTTGTCTTTTCTTCCTTCAATATTTCCTCTTATCTATTGTCTTCTCTTAACACTTTCTCTTTTTTCTCCTTCTTCTCTACCTTTGTCTTTTTCTTCTTTGCTCTTTCTTCTTTCAAAATTTCTCTTCTATCTTTTCCTACTTTCTCTCCACTTATTTCACCTCTCTACATTACTCTATCTTTCAATACTTCAAATTTATTCAAGGGCACCTGTGCTGGTTCTTCTTTGTCTTCTCTATTTCTGCAATTATGGGCTATATGCCCAAATATCCCACAAACAAAACACTTTATCTCTCTGATCGCTCTCTTTCTCTTTTTCTCCTTTCTCTTCTTTGCCTTTTATATCTTCTTCTCTTTCTCTGCCTTCTTCTTCTCTACTTCTTCTATCTCTCTCCTTCTCTTCACCCATCTTTCCCTTATCTCATCAATATCTACCTTCACCTAATCTGCCAAATTCATCACTGTCATTCTGTTACCAGTGGTCATCTTATCTCTTCTAATCTAATCTTCCTATGATCTTTCTTTATTATCTTGCTGTCAATCGTAAACAGCAGCAAATGCAATTGTTATTACATTATTAAATTCTTCTTCTCACAAATCTAATCTCCCAAATCTTCTCATCAAATCTATTCTCTTGCTTTTTTTTTTTTTTTTTTTTTTTTTTTCTTTTTTTTCTCGTTTGTTTTTCCTCTTTCTGGTGAACACTCTCATACAAAAATAGCTCAACGTTTTGGTGCCCAAGAG
>Ga0157364_1005679_pt1 | contig 12735 bp, 6 predicted proteins | sample AttsexASBM2_FD_111476 | JGI IMG/M metagenome (GOLD analysis project Ga0157364, IMG submission 111476) | Fungus gardens microbial communities from leaf cutter ant in Ribeirão Preto, State of São Paulo, Brazil - Atta sexdens ASBM2 | ecosystem: Host-associated > Fungi > Mycelium > Unclassified ... | reverse complement strand
AAGGCTGAGGCCGCACTCAAACCTCGCACCTTTGTACTTGCACGTTTGCGGTATCACTGAAATAAATTCCACATATCAATTAATATCTACGTATATAGACGTATTGTCGCACGTTTACCGATTACTTTAATAGTAATATTAAATTGTTAATTTATTATTAATGGATTATTTTAATATGAATAGATGAGAAATGATTAATAAGTAGGAATTTTGACTAAAAAATAATTTAGTCAAGAATTTGTTTTGCAATAAAAAAACATAAAATGAATGTCTGTTGTGATATCGATGTATTTGTTTATTTATTATCACGCGATTGTAATTTTAATTGCGCTAAATAAATACACTCTTTCGCATTTAGCGCGTCTTCTTTTGAAGATCCAATATTAATTGTTATGAAATAAATTCTGTCGTTTTAATATGTCCAATTGCATTAATAATTTATTGTGATGACATATTTTGTCAATACTAGAAAATCTGTGATATTCCAGTATCTCATTTTACAAACTCTTGAAAGTAGATACAAAATATTATCTGTCTCCCTATATTCTTTTTACTTATTCATTCAATCAAATAATTTATTTGATTCATAATTTATGGTCTTATATCTTTCAACAATTTACGAAATTCACTTTCAGGATATATTTTATTTAGTTAACAGCACTTCTAATTTTTTTTATATCCTATTTTTGTCCCATTTTACATCCTACATACTTCTACCCAACATCTCCATAAGACCGCTCTGGAGATTGGAGTTATGTCCTCGATGATCATTGGTGTAGTTTCGCTTCTTCCTGAGTGTCTCCACTAGCAAGGCACCTTGCTGCTGACTGGTCAACTTCCTTCCTTTGCCCTGTCGATGTCCGTCTACCATTTCGTCGTGCACTCCATTTAATCTCTTTCGTTTGATTTCATTCAATACTTCTTGAATATTTATTTCCTCTTTCTCATCGTTTTGCAGGTCCTTTTCAAATACTTCCTGCTCGCTCCAATCCATCTCTTCTGTATTATGGTTCAAAAAATGATCTTGAGTATCTTCAGAGAACATAGAATTCTTTGGATGATCCGTGTTCTCCAATATGGCGTCAGTGGTTCCATCATCGCCGTACGGAAAATTCGAAAAGTACTGATATTGTTCGGCCTTGGACGGTATGCCTATCACGTTTTTCAGGTTGCTCTCAATGGCTCGATTTTCACGCGTGAGATCTTGTCTCATTCTGGCAGCTTCGGGTTTCCAGAGATCGTGATGCTCATTCGAATCGTCGGCCATCGCGAATCTTCTCGGTGAGTTTTGAAGAACATTGTCCTCGCGCCGATTTAACCTTCTCGATGGATATATATAGGACCGCTGTAGACGAGATTCTTTAACTTTAATCGGTATGATCGATCGGCTTGCAGTTGCAATTTTACAATCCTCTCTGTGTTTCCATGAATAAGTGTCATGGTGATCGAAAGCACTCGCCACAGTGATCAGAAACACTCCAAGCACGATCTTCATGATCGACTTTAACTTCCGCTTGTCACTTCGAGGATACCTTGCGCATCATCGTGATCTCATTGCACACACTTGAAAGTTAAAAGGGGCGCACTACAGTGAGGATAATTTACGAACGATCCATTTCCTTCTCCATTAACTACGATCGATGAAGAACAGTATAGAGATCTTACAATTGAAGACTAATTTCTCCGAAATTATTGGAAGAGAAACTTGACTTAGTTGGAAGCTGTAAGTCAAGTTTCTCTTATGAGATTCGACTAGTTGAAATTTCACTTGCAAAAACGATTGAGGAATTAATTGGCACACCATTAATTTCTTTGAAAGCTAACTTCTTGTTCTTTTCTCATATGAACAATAAACTTTCAATTTTGAACAAAATCTTAGAATGCACTTGATTAGATTTGGTTACTGATTAATCCTGGATTGCAAATCCTTAATCTTGAACGTGGTAAATGTAATTCATGATCGAATTTCTTTCACAATTTCTCTCACTTCGTTGAAGGCTTTCGCGAGGGTCACGGTATTTCGAACAACTTTGGAATCCCAAAGCACTGTGTAAGCACCGCCATTTTGATATCTATTTTCTCTTGCAATAGTTTCGATTTATCGTGGAAAATTTTCTACAGAAGGTGATAGCAGACGCAGCCTCCTCTTGAAGACCGCTGACGCGTATACTATCAAGAGACAATGTCAAAGGTTGAAGGCACCTTATGACACTTCACCGGAGTGACGGTAAGAAGCTGTGACGATACACCTTCTGCACGTGGACTGGCTTAAACCGATGTCTCACGAGTCTCGATCTAAGAAGGCGTCCACTGCTTTCACCGGCATCAGCTTTCCCGCAACGGCGTTGTCCCTTGGTCTCACATTGGTTCCCCACCTTTACCAGAACATATCGTGGTGTTGTGTCTTATTTTCCATTTCTTTCTTCGTTGAATTATTATGTCGCCGTGAAATTATCGTACTCTGAATAGCTGGAAAATTTTGATCAAGATTCGGTCCAGTCGCCTCGTGAAGACGGAAAACCAAGATAGTTATTTCTATACTATATTCTTTGTGTGTTGAATCGTTTAAGTTATTTTGTTTTATCACTCTATTGCTATATATTCAAATTCGGATTGTGTTTCAAAAGAATTATGTTTCAAAAGAAATTATAAATTTTTATTATAATATTATTTATATAAACTTCTCACTGTTCTTTTGATTTAATTTCTTCACTAAGATTTTTTTGATAATTCTCATTAAATCTTAGTAAACACAGACTTATTAAAAATAAAAAAAATTCTAGCATAAGAGTTTTATTATAAATAAAATATAAGAGAATATGATTTCGAAAAATCAGCGTTATGATTAAGATTTCGTGACCCAATTTTATCGCTTCACTGACAGCGGTTTTACTTTGATAAATAAAATCTAGATCGATTCGAAATATTCATGAAGTATCTTATTAAATTTACTTAAAAAAGAGTAAATAGTGATTAATATTCAGACTAATATCTTTCATGAATGCGAATTTTTATTTTTAATAAAAATTAAGTAGAATTTAAATTGTGCTGCTAAATTTCTTATCAAAGATTGAATTAAATCGAATTAAAATTCGGAAACTTTACTCGTGTAATTCCATAATTCAATTAGGAAGTCAGAAGGATTAAGTATCGTTTTTTATAAAAGAAGAAAGATATCATCTCCAAACACTCATAACAATAGAGAAGAGGTGCGCTGAGGTCGCAGTGAAAACTGAGCTTCCGTGCGCTTCATTATAAATATTCTTGTAGAAAGTAAGCGTCGGTAAGTGGCCTTTCAAGTATGATTCCGATTTCGTCTTTCTTGTTAACTCAGTTGTAAATCTTTCGTGCTTTGCTCACATTTATGGAAAATTATTATATCGCAATATTTTTTTGTTGAGAATAGTTGTGATAGTTACATTAAATAAATAGTTATATGTATATTGAACAAAATATCGTTCTATATTGTATAATATAATTATATATTGAAAAAAATATTGTTCTAATAGAATCCTTTTTCTAATTTTAAAAAAATTTGTCTTTAAAAATATTCTTGCAACAATAAATATTTAATTAGGGCTACTGAGAACTATAGCGCGGTAATCAAACAGCACAAATTACTACACAAACATACTTTAAAATTAATAATTCATTTGAATTTTATCTTGAAGATGACCCCAAAGTAAAATAACTCGGAAACGTTTTTCAGATAAATTTTAATGAGTTGTGAAAAACGATTCATTACTTTTTAACTAACTGTAACTGTTCAGAATCGGTAATTTATAACAGTAACTAATTATTTTGTAAAAAAGGATATAACTGTAATTAGTTATTTTTATAAAGTAAATTTTCTCATTCCTGCCTATCCATCAAAGAGAAATGATTTACTGAATTTACACTTTATTTTAAATTACTTTGTTTATAATTACTATAATACATGCAATGACATTGAAATCAAATTGTTTAGAACAGATAAAGATATAATCTATATTGCTTTGATTGTATAACTATATCCGGCTAACCGGTTTGTCATCTTAAAATCTTTCCGATATCTATCATTTCATCGAGATCTTATCATTCCATACAATTACGTTCACATAGCTGAATCATCCTTATCACATGCTATTCAGTTGTTAACTGAAATTGTTTTAAGGAGATAATAGATATCAAAATGTCAGCATTATTCAGCGTTTGATGTAGAGATATTATCTGATGACACATGACAATTAAACGTAGACACTTGAATTGTATTATTGTTTAAATCATGTAATCATAAATAAAGACAGAAAGTAGAGATTCTTTCGACGAAATCATGAAAAATTAATTAATTTTAATTATAAGTGAATGTTTTAAAAGTAATCTTTAAAATTTATTTTAATCTCTGTTTATTTTTGATATATTATATAAGCTGAATGTAATATTTTTAATATAATATAATATAATACAACTTACATTCAAGTTCATCGAAAAATCTCATCTGTCCGTGCGAATCGATTGCATTTTCGATATTTTCTTCTTTCTCTGATTGACCTAAAAAAAAAGTACGATCAAATTTTTCTCCTCTAGTAAAGGATCATTTTTAACGATATCGAAAAATATTATTATCTATTTACCAAACTTTCTCAGAAATCGGTTGTTCTTTCTTTTATTAGCGAGACAACTTGTATTGGCGATCAGAAGTAGCGAGATAAGCGCTCCGACTTTGAGAACAGTCATTTCTCTCTTCGGCCGTCAGCGATTCACTGTCGTTCGCTAAACATGTTCACGACGTCGTCATGAATCTTTCTTAATCTGGCGCCGTATCATTTTGTCACATTCCTCATGATTTCACTTTGAAGTCCGTCTTGTCAGTAGTTCTATTAAAAATTCAAAAAGATCCCTGGATGGCTCTTTTTATTTCACACGCTTTTTCAAGTTGCAATTGAATGTGGTAAAATTTGTTCGCGAATTGTTAAAGCTCTCACTTTACGCTCGCGGACACTCCATTTAATCGAACGACTACGAAGAGTTCAAAGGGGACTTGATGATACGAATCTCGGTGGAAAGTGTTAATTGCTGAAATTGTAAAAGACCCTGTCTTTTAAAACATGATCGTATTTCGGGGGATCGTATTTTAAAAAGTATTTTTGTGACAATTTTTCGAGCACATTATGTTATAATCTCCGTGTCACTATTTATTTCATTAAAAATTTATTTATACTACGAATGTTATCTCGAGCTGAGAATCAGTAAATTCGTTACTTGCGTTACATTTGATTAGTGCATACTAAGCTGCTGTATATGAAATTAGCAAAGTTAATATTATATAAATATTTTAAACGATTAAATATCTAATAATGACATTTCGTTATTTATATATAACAAAATATATTGTTATTTCATTGTTCAATTCACATTCAAAGTTTATATTATATTTAGATGCTTTATGAACATTTTTAATATGTACTAATTCAGTGTAATACAAGTGACTGAAGGAATTAACATGGAATACGTTCGGAATTTCATAATTCTATCATCTTTTGACACAAAATCTTTCTTTTAGATTACTTATTAAATTTAAGGATTTTAAAGTCGAAAGTCAATAATATACGAGTTTCGTTCTCGCTTTTTATGATTTCTGTAATTACGCATGTCCCCGTAGAAACAAGTTGCATGCTGATTAAACTAATAATTAAACTAATTATAATTATGCAAATCATGCAAGCATCATATTTTGATGTTATGTGCCACGTCAAAGGGTTAATCGCAGACATTCTGATTTTCTCGTCGATCTCGAAGTCTTTGTCCACATTCTTGATCAGTTCCTTCACATTGTGAGCGCATTCACGTTAGCGTGTCCAAAGACGTTCACGTACAGTCCGGTACAAAAGTGGGACACGAAACCAGGCCACCGAGACAAGTGGCACGCCTTTTAGCTTCGTAACGTTCGGCCGGTTTACATGTGAGACCGTGTCCGCGTGGCGATGTACTCTTCTCCTCCTCCTTTCCCCTCTCTTTTGGTTATTAGTGAAAGTTAGCCGGTAACTTTCGACTTTGACAACGACAACGATTCATCATGGGAAATGCAGAGTGAAAAAAGGGTTCTTAGAGCACTAGGACTCAATTCCTCAGCTCATGATTAATTTTTTAAGAATTTGAAAAGGACGAGAAAATAAGTTGAACTTCGGTTAAGAATTATAATCATGAACTGTGGAACTGGACCTATATCGTATTTAAGAACATTATTTTGAAGAGGTATCTTTCAATTCTCCATAAATATTAAACACTTCACACAATAGAGTGATAAAAATTTATAAATAAATAATTAATAATGATAGATATGTTTTTTTTTCTAAAAATTAGTCCATTTAATTTTCTATCTTATTAGTATTAAGCTTCATGATTATAAAAATGAGTGAATTTATAGAAAAATCTATTTTTCCGTAGAAATATTGCGGAATTAAATTGTGCTCGTGCAGCAGTTCTATTTCGTGAAATAGAAGCTTTACTCTAAAACGAACTTCGACTATTTCGTTTAGACATGCGGCGAATTGAAGACGAAGGAAAGAGTGAAATATCACTTTCAACTATCGTGCTGCAAGTTACGAGTTAAAACCGTATACGAGCACGCTATTGTTTTTGATTACTCGACTTTCTTTGCGCTTCTTCTGTATTAAGTAAAGTAAAAAATAAACAAGTGGGCTCATGTGCATGTCTGACACACATTCGTGTAATTTAAATGTATCCTGTTAATTGATATGCTTCCACAATTAGTCTGCTGTTGTTTACATTTTTTCCAGATTTTAGATATATTATTCAATAAAAATATATATTTATATTTAATATATAATTATATTACTTATAATTATATTACTTATTATAATTATATTACTTATTTGTTACAATAACGACACAAGTCGGAGAAATTTTCCAGAAAATAAGGTTGAATATTAAAATTTTTTGAATCATTAAAATTTTCCAATTTTAATTTCGAAATGCAATTTTGAATTGTAATAATTGATTATAGAAGAATAAAAGTATGTATTTTTAAAATATGTTTTTCTTTTTTTTTATGTTTTTATTTTTTTTGCTAGCAACCAAAAAATTATAATTTTTTAGTTATGTCGTTGTGTAGTAAATGAGCGATATGTTATATGTATACATAACGGATGTATTTATTTAGATAAGTAATGGAAAATTGGATATACTTATTTAGATAAACAATATATATTTCTAGAAGATATATTATTTAATTTATATAGATATATTATTTAAGTCATTTAAACGTAAAACTGTAAAATCTCGGTCGACGACTGTCGAACTGTTCCAAAAAGGGAAAAATTGTAGTGAGACACATGTTTACGAAAGGCATTGATATCAAGGAATTAGAAATGAATGCTTTTACAAACGAACGAGCAAGTATTGTTGCAACGGTTTCTGTATGTGTCGCAGCGATGGCATCGATCGTCACGTTCTAAAGAATCGAAAGCACGTGCAGCGATCCAATTCGACAGTCTCACCTGGATTTCTATCAAGATCAAGGTTGAAGGCAAGTTTGAGATCTCTCTCGTTGGATCACATTCGCAAGATATGACATTCGCAACAGAGATGCGAAAGTGCGAAAGTCATATTTTTTTCCAATGGATTATCGTTTATCACAATTAAAATGATAATCACTGGCGTTATTTACTATAAATATTAGAGAAGGTAATAAAAATAATAAATCTATTCGTGTTACTTGCACTTTTTGCACTAAAAATCTCCGTTTTCTCTCTCATCCAACTATATATTTATTTCGTTTTAAGCGTAAAATTTTTTGGGAATTTCAAATAACACAAAGAAATCATATAAATGTAGATGTATTAAATATTTATCATCTAAAGAAATTAAAAATTGAAGATTAAATTAAATATCAGTAAATAGGAAGTTTTATCTGTACATGATATTTGATTTAAAATGAAGCTTTATAATTCATTAATTAATGAAGCTTTACAAATTTTTATTTTTAAAAAGTGAACATTAATTTGCAATTTATTAAAAAAGAATAAAATAGATTGTAAGTATTTTTTTCTATCTTCGTATTTCTACCTTTTTAAATATATACGTGTATTATCGATATTATACAATTATACACACTTGCGTTTGAATACCCGATTACTTTGCGGAAATACACACTTTCGGGACTTTCGGGATGAATTCACCTCATGAATATATCTTTGTTAATGCGAAGTAGTTGTAATGTTAATTCGAAATTTGATTGTCTGAGAAATTCGCGCGGTAGAACTCATATATCACGGTTTGTGGTCACGTTCGACGGACCAATGAATAGAGCACCGCGACACGCGGTTAACTACTGATGAGAAACAGAAATATCAGCATCTGAGACCACTCTCTTTGACCTGTTCTCACTCTCTCCAGATGGATCCAAGGCGACCAAAGCGTTCCTTTTCTATCTATCCAGTGAAATTACGACGAAGTGTAATAAGAGTCTTTTACATCCGTTCCTTTCGGATAAAAAGCGTTCGACGGAACTCATCACTTTCTAACTAGATCTTTTTCCTCATTGTTTTTTTACCTAGCACATTAACAAGTTTTTATATGCTTTTTCTCTATAATTAATGTCTTTTTAATCGTAAATTATTTAATTGTAAATTTATTTAATTTAATATATTTATTTAATTGAAAATTAAATGTTCTTTAATTTTTCCTATTTCTTTTTGTTTGATTGTTTTATTTCTGAATCGTGAACATTTAAAGTTTAATTTGTTCTTTTATACTTTATTTTTGTATTTCTTAAAAATCACTGTGTATTCCATAAATTATAATTGTAATTTTAATTATCCATTCTTACGCATTTGGCATAGACCTGTTCTTAGTGAGACGCTAATTATGGTAATATATGTAAACTATATCGCTATTGTTCGATTCACTATCCGTAAGCTTAGTAATCCCGAAACTTACTTTCACAAACAGCCTACAATCGCGAAGGACAACCTTTTTTTTTTCCGCGCGAAATTTCACTTTGATTGAAATATTGTCACGTAGAGATTATTTCTTAATCGACACGACGATACGCGGTTTTCTATAACTGCTTATTTACGCAGTGAGTAATTATAATGTTCTTGCGAAGATGATAAACGGAAGGAAAATTTCTTTTTCTGATATCTGGAATATATTCCATTAGTTATATTTTTAGTTATGTTTTTATCTAATAAGATATATGTCTATAACTATAAATATGTATCTAGTAGAATCAAATATAAGTAAATGTATAAAAATTAAAAATCAATTTTTATAAATTTTTGATATATTATTTTTATTATATATATATATAATTTTTATTATTATTATTAAATTTTTGATTTTTATATTTTATTCGATTTGATATATTTTATTGATATATTCGTGAATCATTGATTCGAGTTTTTATTAAATTATATAATAATTTATATTATATAATTTTTAAATAATTTATGCTAGTATTGTAAATATCAAAAAGTTTTCATATTTTCATATCGCTATCAAATTAACAAGAAAATACATTTATATTTTTTTTTTATTACTTTCAACTCAAACCTCGTAATTTGCTATATAACAACGTGATATAATGAATAATGAAACGTCATACATAAATTTGAAGTCATTGCCAAGGCACACTCTACACCACTTTGTGCCATTACTATGCTATTTCTGTGTCATTTACGCAATTACATCTCACGGTCTTTTACCATATTTACATTCCGCGCCTGCGGCTTGGAATAGAATAGTTGACGTGAATGACCAGCGAATGTTTTTTTTTTCACAAAAATAATAAAAAAATCTTATATTTATTTTTCATAAATATTAGAAGTACATTCTCGAATTTTGTGATGGCTAATATCAATTTTTTAAAAATTCGCAATTATTATTTCTATTTAATATCACGCTATAATTATTAATAAGAAGAAAACAATAATTACAGAACTCTTGATGTTAAAATAAAAATATTAACAATTTATGCACTGAATACAATAACGCAATCTCATTAGCCTATTTTATTTGTAATTTTTATTATAATTATCAATTAAATAATTTTATGAAAAATTTACCAGCATATAAGAGGTCTTGAGTTAAAAATCAATATAAATACAAAAAAAGAATAAAAAATTAAAGATAAGGAAATGTTCGAGCATTTTTTGTTACTTCGACAGAATATAATACCGACTATAGTTGTCCCTAGATTCTCTTTTATCTTATACAAGATGTCAGCACGCATTGTGGTATTTGTGGCAGTAGTACGTGGTGATAGAATGTGATGTGACAGTATGGAGTCGTGCAGGTGGAGTAGTGTGCCAACATGGCTACAACCGACGCAGATGACTGCGAGCGAATACTAAGACTGCGTTTTGTTGTTCATTGTAAGTACTGAAAGTCTAGTATACATAATGTGAATTATAGATTTTCAGTACTCGCAATGAATAACGAAACGTATTCTTTTAATGTCGCTATTGATTAAATCTAGTGTTTGCAAAAATAATTTCGTTTGTTATTTCAAGGTTGAGAAATTCAATTTATTTATTTTATTAAGAAGAATGTAACTGTACTTCATCGTGATAGCGATAGCCGTAAACAGGAGTTAATCACGTTTACTCTGCTGATATTATTGTGTATACTTCTGTATTTCATCGTCTTGCGTTTGAAAGAAATCTGGAACCAGTGTTTATCAAAATACATTCACAATGACAGACTCAGAGAAACTCTTCGCTTGCTCCACACCAGGCTGCAATATGGTATGTGATAATTATTATCTCTTTTACTGAAAAAAAAAACTTATTTCGAGGTTACAAAAAACTATAATAATGTGAGAAACAACAGAATCAGTTTTTATTTACAGAGCTTTACAAATGAGGATCAATTAACAGTACACAAAAAGAAACATGACATGATGCTAAATCTTAATAATAATTCTAAGAGTGCTGGATTCGTTGGTAAGATATCACTTGAATAATTTGATTCATTTATTGTCAAAGATAGAAATGTGCTGAAAGATTAATCAATATGTAGCAGATCAAACTCCAACACCAACAAGGTTTTTGAAGAATTGCGAGGAAGTGGGTTTATTTCAAGATCTGCAAAACGTAGTCAATCCTTTCGAAGAGACATTTCGAAGGGCTGTTGAGGCTGGAAATACTGGCACGCTTATAGTATCAGAGGTAAGATAAGAAAATCACATATATTGTCTCAAATAATTCATAAAATTTGTAATGTTTATTTATAAGTGCATTATTTTTATAAAAGGTATCATTCAACATTGGTTCACTTTTTCATTTAGGCTGGAATAACAGATGATACGCTACATACTCCTCATATTTTTCCCTATATATCAGATGTATTGCCTGCAAATAGTCAAATTCTTTCCGAAGACAACGTCGAAGTCCCTCTTGCCGAAAAAGACGAAGAGAAGGAAAGCGCTATAAAGACTGATGAATGTAACAGTATTAAATTAAGTACAAACGAGACGCAGGAACTGATGAAAGATTCGACTGTCACGTCTGCGAAAGGTGATACTCTCCCAGCGGATATTATTGCTTCAAATACAAATATACCTATAGCGCCTAAGCTTTCACCGACACAACCTACGTCTCACTTGTAAGAATGCCCCGTTTATTGTTATACAATTAGCCTGTGTATTTCATCGTAATAAGTCTTAATTTCTCTTATTTTTAATTCAGTATATTTTTCTTTCGTTTGTATGATTTTTAATTATTTTCTATGATATAATTTACACATAATTAATTCTTTAATTTAGACGGTTATTTTTAGATATAATAATCAAACAAGCTTTTGTTGGATTATTTTGTGCAAGATAATTAATACGTGTTCCTTAATATAAAAACATTTGGAGCTACTATCTATATATATATATACGATGAAATCTTATATATAGTCTATATGTACTGTTGATACATTTAGAACATCTTTTTTTTTGCTAAGATCTATTAATGGTGAAGAAGTGCAGTTGTTACTGAAAACCGCGGATGGTAAATTAATGCAATTGTGTGCGACACCAGTATCGGAGCCTTCTAATATATCGAACGTTAATACTGAACAGCAAACCGTTATTATCAAAACTGAACCAGCTCTGCGATGCGCAATGAAACTGGAGCCCAAGAAAACCGTGATCTCAAGATTATCATTAGCAAAAATGGTAACATCTGATTACATCAATAATTTACGTTTCAAGATAAATTTTTTAAAATCCCGTTACAGAAGCTGAAACAATCCCTGTCTAAGAACGCGCAGAATCAAAAGGCGACTGAAGATTATGCGAAAATGGATATGATTGCTGCTTCAAAAAAGGAGGGAATCAAGAAAACGATCGATCAGCTTAAGAAAAAAGACATTCTTGAGCGCAATCGTGCCAGTTCTATGCGTGCAAGGGCCAAAAGAAAAGAGTGGATTCAAGAACTTCAAAGAACAGTAACTAACGTAAATGAGGCAAACACGGCTTTGCAGATGGAGGTGAAAACTTTACGCAAGGAAGTTGCGAGATTGAAAGCTCTTTTGTTGGCTCATAAAGATTGTCCGATCACAAAGGCGATGCAAAAAGGCAAGTTATTAATTTAAATATTTATTAATATTATGTGATCACCATCATGAATGTTAAGTCTTTACATTCGTAAAGTTGTTTTATTTTCTAAATGTCTCACTTTTATTGCTCTGCTCGTGTAACCTGATTAAAAAAGATTGAATTGGAGTGATCTATTGTTGTATTTT
>Ga0157364_1005678_pt1 | contig 12737 bp, 9 predicted proteins | sample AttsexASBM2_FD_111476 | JGI IMG/M metagenome (GOLD analysis project Ga0157364, IMG submission 111476) | Fungus gardens microbial communities from leaf cutter ant in Ribeirão Preto, State of São Paulo, Brazil - Atta sexdens ASBM2 | ecosystem: Host-associated > Fungi > Mycelium > Unclassified ... | reverse complement strand
TTATATTACACGTATTAAGTGATAGATAATTTATATACTGCTTCCATTTGTAATAATTTAACATTTATAAAAATTTTTTTGTCAATATTGAGAATAACCCGATCGATGTCGAAATGTTTGTTTTGTTGTATTTTCATATTTATAATTTTATAATATATTTTCTTTGTTTTGTATCTCTAGCTCGTAGCCCTTCAAAAATTTTGATTTTTGATATATTAGTAGATTTCCCATTTTCTTCAAGCTATTAAATAGTTTGTATGTGAAGTGGCACGAATCTGTAATGTACGTTAAAATGACACATTTTATGACAAAAGTAGAAGTGATTAATATTACTCAATCTATGCCAAACTGTATATTTAACTTTATTATTGTATACAGAGTGTCTGGAAATAATAATAATCGCCAAATATTATTTGGACAGGTAGAGCAGACTAAACTGAATCGAAAAGTCCTTTACCATTTTATAAATTTCCCCAATAGTTAATGAGATATTAATCCTTAAAAAAATACGCGCGTTTGCCCAGTCTACTACTGCGAAGTGTACATGCCTATCGATCACTTGGGCCAGGCTATCCTCGCTCCTCAGGAATTGGAGATTAGTTGGCGTCGTGCACATCGTTGCAAGCCTCCATAGCTCGGACGGCATGCTTGCCAGATTATCCTCGCTCCCCACAGCCCGCGCGCCAAGCGATCGGTAGGCGTATACATTTCGCAGTAGTATTTGGCTATCTTTAAGGATTAATATCTCGTTAACTATTGAGGAAACTTACAAAATGATTGAGGACTTTTCGACTCAGTCCTCTCAGTTTAGTCCGCTCTATCTGTCCATGAAATTTAGCGATTTTATTTGGCGATTATTTCCAGACATCTTGTATATGTTTATTTATTATTTGTGTTATGCATGTAATGTACAATATGCATGTAATGTATATATAAATGTACGTATAAAATGACATTATATATATTAAAATGATATGCAAATATTTATTTATTTATATTATACATATTATATTAAAAGGCTTTTTGGAATAATTTTGATGCTGATATAAAGCTATATTATAATATTTCAGTAACGGTTCTGAATAAATTTAAAAGAAAAGTCTAAACATAAAAATTTTTTTAATACAAAAGTGTTGGAAATAATTACTGAAGTATTATTAATTCTATTTAACACCACTGATAAAATTCCACAAATTTCTTATATTAAAATGTGTTCAGTAGACTCAACAGTTGAGTGAGCGTTTATAGTTAAGTGATACTGCTACGTATTTTTCTAGATCTAAAAATCTGATTGGATGATCTAGAAAAGTTCATAAATAATAGCGAGCATTCGCTCAACTGTTGAGTCTGCTAAACACAGCAATAAATACGCATGTATTACAGGTAGTAATGTGTAGGCAGTAATTTGCAGCAGTATTATTGCAGCAATGATTCGAAATAATCATTGATATTGCTCTGTTAATTCCTAATAATATTCCCAGTAATATATCATGATGATTTATAATATTTCCTGTAATAGTTTCTGTGATATCTTGTAATATTTTCTATATCTTGTAATATTATTATGCGATTATCAGTAATAGTTCTGTAATAGTTCTGTGTAATCAGCAGTAATTTTTTTAAGGGGACTATTAAGTTACTATTCATTTGTAAAGTCTTTAAGAAGATCAAATGTTCAGAATATAGAAGTTTCTGAAACTTTATAGAAGTATTCAAATGTAACAAATTCAGGAAATCATAAACAATATCAGGACAAATTCAGGAAATCAAAAACAATATCAGAACATCTTAGATAATATTATTGAGAATCGTAGCATTTCTCACAGTTCAAGCTATTAGCGATTTTAAGAAAGATCACGATTATAGCTTCGAGTGATTTTATTTTCGCTTATCTTACTGAATTTGTGGCTAAAAGTCGAGAAATGAACTTCTTGCAACGTTTGTATTTCATCCATTTGCAAACAAGACGATAGTTCAAAAAGAGACAAATTATTATTCTTATGCAATAAAGACAAGAGATTTAGATTCCCATTTGATTATTTATTATATCGTATTAAACTATTGAAAAAAGTTATCTTAGAAATTGTTTTAGAAAAAGAAGATTTGAATAATAAAATTATAATTTTTATTATTTATTAGAAGAGATAAGATCAATCATACATTTCATTTATTGCCCATTACATGCAAAATCTTTAACAAAGTATATAATAAATTTTTATCTTATAAGTAGAGTAAATATGTTGTGCAAACAATATAATAAAATTAATAATACAAAACTAAGGAAAACCAAACAAAAAGCAAAACTTTAATAAAATAAATTTAATATAATATATTAATAAAATATTGTTTTTAATATATTCTATTACTATTATTTTATATTATATTAAAAATCTTTGATCAAATTTTATCTTTCAGTATATACACATATTTATTATTATTACTTAATAATAGTAATGATTTGTATTTTTAAAATTTATTTATATCGTTTATTATTTATATTGTTTTACATTATATAAACAAGTATAAAATGTAAAGTTATAAAAATCGTTAGAACAAGTGCAGTACGTAAAAATGCAACTAAATATCTTGAAGCAGTGATGTTTTTTTTTTAATAAAAGCAGTTTTTATATTGAATTTTTATATGTTTTTATCTATTTTCGTATTCATTTTTACTTGTTTATCTTTTTTTATTTTTTCGTTAGATAAAATGTAATACAATTATATTAACATTTAATAATAATTAATTAACATTTAAAATATGTACAATCTAAATTCTATATTTACACACGTAATTTTCATTTGAAAGTGTTTGTGTATTTTATGAAAAAACAAACTTCCTATCCATTATTTTCAGTATTTTATTTATTTCTTCAATTGATTTTGACTTTAAATTAACACCAATTAAGTTCTGTGCATTTACTTATCTGTGTATATATAATTATAATAAAACTTTTTAGAATATTACTACAGAACAGGCTAGTGTTCACGTCGTATGTCCCTAATTACTCCAGCAATGCGCAGTATGATACGGCGTGTGTACTTTTATGAATAGTAGCGTCAGCTGAAAGTAACGTCTTTTGACCCACCATTTCAATTGGATCTCCTTCTTCTAGTCTTTATGGTATGGCGTTCGTGTTTTCTACATTGCATTATACTACAAAAGAATATATTATTTTTTTGCCTGCGTTATAAGCTGTAGTTGAAAGTATATTTTTGTGCACATAAGCCATTATATTATTCAGTATCAGTCACTAAGGCTAATATATAATTGTGTACACTTGTACCACTGTTGCTGTGTTTCGTATATTCTAACAATTTTATTCACTTTATTTTATTGGAAATATAAATTAGTTCGGTCCGTTTCCCTAAAGATGGCTCCAGTTGTTGTGAATGGTCATAATGACAGCTGATTTTGGCGGTTTCAGAGAGGTTAAACATTTGCTAATAATATTCAGTTTATATCGCTTTGAGTTTTGTATAAAAACCTTGATTTTTACTGTGTTTGAAATATAAGATTTTATGTTAACTAAGCAGCATTTGCGGGAGGTTTTGATTTTCTGTTTTAATTGGAAGAAAAGTGCGGCTGAAGCCCATCGAATGCTTGTCGAAGTTTATGGTGATACTGCTCCAACTGATAAATCATGTAGGGAATGATTTCGACGTTTCAAGAATGGAGATTTCAGCGTTAAAGACAAGTCTCGCTCTGGACAGCCAAAAAAATTCGAAGACAAAGAATTAGAGGCATTACTCGAAGAAGATCAGAGTCAAACGCAAAAGAAGTTTGCAGAATCATTGGGGGTAACTCAACAAGTCGTTTCTGTACGATTGAGAGCCATGGGAATGATTTAAAAACAAAGAAATTGGGTGTCTTATGAACTGAAACCGAGAGACATTGAAAGGCGATTTTTCACTTGCGAACAGCTGATTCAAAGACAACAAAAAAAAGGTTTTTTGCATCGGATTGTGATTGGAGAGGAGAAATGGATATTCTACGACCCCAAGAAGAAAAAATACTACGCTAAGCCCGGTCAATCATTGCCATCGACCTCACCATCATCACGGCCGAACATTCATGGTTCAAAAATAATGCTCTGTATCTAGTTGGACCAAAAGGATCTTGTTTATTATGAATTGCTGAAACCTGGCGATTCCATTACGGGCGATCGGTATCGGCTACAATTGATTCGCTTAAGCCGTGCATTGTGAGAAAAACGGCTGGAATACGAGCAAAGACATGATAAAGTTATTCTTCTTCATGACAACGCTCGGTCGCTAAAATTGTAAAAAAATATTTGGAAACGCTCAAATGGGATGTTTTACCGCACCCGCCGTATTCTCCGGACATAGCTCCTTCTGATTACTGGTTGTTCCGAAGGATGCAGCACGATTTGATAAGTCACCGGTTCATTTCTTTCGCAGAAATCGAAAATTGGTTCCAAAATTGGATCGCCTCCAAAGACGAGTCATTTTTTCGAGATTGAATTCGAAAATTGCCTGAGAGATGGGAAAAAGTAGGCAGCGATGAACAATACTTTAATTGATCTGTTCATTCATTTTATTTTGAAATAAATGCATTTTTGAACACAAAAAAACGAATTGAACTAATTTGTACTCCCAATAATGTACTAATTTTTCCTTAAGGGATTAGACCATCCCTGAGATTTAAAAAAATCGAATTTTTTTGGTTAAATCATTAGCTTTTAGTCATAGAAATGCGATGGAAACAGTTTTGTAGCGAAATTGCATCTTTATTATGTTGTTAGAGCTGTCTTAGTGAAGTGCCTCGCCGCGCTGCAGAGCAGTTCCAAGTGTTTCGGAGCGCGCCAGCATTCTACGTGCTCTGCAAATATATAACCATTTATCTATCAAAATGTGCTTCCTTTTCAATATATATAGATGTCATTGTTATCATACATCTGTAATAATGTCGGTTTTAGCGTCTATACGATACCATTAATATATAATATATCTGGAAATCGCGTGCAAAAAGTCGTTTAATGACACTGAAATTTATTAGTATGATGAAAGTATTAGTTATGGCGAGTAAAAAGAAGATGTATAATGATAAAAAGGATTCCCAAGGGTACATCCGGATGTGCTTGTAGAAGTAGCATTAATAAAAGAAAGATATTATTCGATATCAGATGGAGCAAGAAACCGAGAGTGTGAGTACCTCCGCAAAAAAATTGAAAACTTCGAGTGAAGAGTATGATATAGAAGTATTTCCGGCTTTTGAATACCGTTTTATTGATTTTCTGACGATGTTTACTACATTATCATAAATATAAATATGCAAGCAATGTGAAATAAATGTCGTTTTTAATGAGAAAAGTAAGTGAGATTTAAATTACCAAATCGTGATAAAATGTGAAAAATGCATTCCAACTATTATCAATGCTATTCCACTTATTGAAAAAAATGCATACGATAAAAATCATCATATTGTTTTTGCAATGAAATTGCTCGGTATTGGTCTTCATGATAAAATTCTGCGCTGTTATTGGATTTGCCGCATCCAATATTTCAATCTTTCTATATCATTATTATTAAAAATATTTCCACCACTGTTACTGTTGTTCGTGAATCGTCGAAAAATGCAGCTGCTGAAAAAAAAATTTAGCGAAGAAAATGGGTATTACAATGGCTTAACCGCCCACGATCCATCCGGCGATGGATCGTGGCAAAAAAAGGTTTTTCATCTTTGTTCGGCATCGCTACATTGATTGAACGGTTCACTGATAAAGTTACAGATGTTATTGTGAAATCTAAATATTGTAAAATGTGTGAGTTCTGGGAGAAGAGAGTAGGTTATATTAAATACGAAGAGTGATCAGAAAATCATCATAATCAGTGTCAAGCAAACTACAAAGGTTCGTCCGGTATAGAAGTGGACGCCATTGTCGAAATGTTTTGTCTATTTGAAGAATTACATGGTGTTAAATATTTTAACACTACTACATGGGTGATGAATATAATAAAACATTTAAAAGCATATTAGATTGCGAGCCTTACGACAATTGGATTGTGTGTAAAAAGGAGTGTATAGAGTGCAAAAGCGTATGGATATTTGGCTTAGGAATTAAAAAAAAATTACTAAAGGTGGTCTGGGCGGAAAAGGTAAACTTATTGGGAAATTAATTAGTGAATTGGCACTTTATTATGATTTAGCAATCAGGCGTAATGTCCATTCAATCGAACAAATGAAAAAAGATATCTGGGGAACCTTGTATCACAAAAAATTTCGACTGACGAAAAATCGCAGCACTGACTTTTACTCTACCGGCGAAAAATCTTGGTGTTCCTCATCAAAAAGTGAATGCAATTAATAAACTTTTAGAATACAAGCATAAGATGCCAATGAATTTTGTTTTTTTGATGTTGTGAAACCGATTTATGAAGATTTAAGTAACGACGAACTTTTATCAAGATGTTTAGGAGACTTCACGCAGAACAGCAATGAGAACTTTAACGTGACTGTGTGGGCAATGACAAAAACTGTTGCAAGTGGGAAAACAATACTTAACATTGCAACAAATATTGCCGTTTGTTATTTCAATGATGTATTCAAAATGGAGATCATGAAAGTTTTGAACCTCGCTGTGGGCATTCCAATTCAATTGTTTCAATTTTTGTAAGGAAGCGGAGGCGCGTTCAAGCGGCCGAATACAGTCTCATCAATGCAACAAAAAAGAATGCCAGAAAATCCTTATTGACAATTAGAAAGAAAGTTAATGAAGCTGTAGGACAGCTTTATGGGCATCGCAGATTGAAGGTAAAATTAAAATTTTTACTTTATTTATTTTTACTTTTCTAGACAAAAAAATCTTCTTGAAAAACTTTAAACATTTCACGCATTTTTCTCAAAATAGCATTTTAAAAATAGATATGCAACATTTCTCTTACAATTTTCATCCGATTTACTTGAAATTTTTACAGGATGTTCTTTAATACATTCTGCAAAGAAGTACATAGGCTTTTTTGAAATATTGAAAACTTTTTTTGCAATTAATATTTTTATACGTGAATTTTAAGGCAAAAATGCAATTTTTTGTAAAATAGTTACCATTTTGAGAAAAATTAATATTTTTAAAAAATCCCTACTTACTTCTTTAATTTTTAACATTTAAATAATGAAAATTCTTTGTATTTTGTATAAACCTTTATATTTTGAATCAAACCGTGTGCCTGCACACCAATTTGTAGAAAAAAAAGATTCAAGAATGAATCTATGGGCCGCCATTTTAGATATAAAACTAATAAAAAAATATTTTTTTAATTTGTTATATGTACACTAAAGCCCTCCAAACAGTTTTTTATCACAGTTATTTATTTACTCAAAAAAATTCCCAAATTTAGGTATTAACCATTTAGGTATTACTTTGAGGTCTCAGGAGTGATCTAACCCCTTAAGTCTGGCGTTATTATAATGATTATTTTTTTCTATGAAAAAAAATACATAAGAATAAAACATCCCTGAGTAGTTGCGGAATCCTCGAAAATTAGATAGGGGAGATAGTTGTAACGTTAGTTATAAGTGCGTGTATCTTTTAAATGATGAGAGATAAGATAATCACATGAAGAAAAAAAAAATCGGTATCGAGGCTTATGTTTGCCTCATCAATCGCGCGTACACCATATGTAATAGAAATTATATGTAGAATGCCATGACAAGCCATGTAAATTTATACTTACTTTATTACTGTGATGTTATACTTTATTACTTTACTGATGTTATATTTTATTACTTTAAAATAAAAACTTTCAAATAATGCTTTTTATCATTTTCATTTTATTAATTCTAAAATATTTTTTTAAGCTACATGTCTTTTGTTTGATGTATTTAAGTAGTTTCAAATATATTTATATATATTTATATAAATTTTGACAACATCGATTTAAAAATACCGCATTACCAGGGTACATTGTAACACCATTATAATTAAATGTTAAGAAGAGTTCATCTCAAATGTTAATAAAAATACATTGAATTGATGCGTTTTCATGTAAAAATAAAGATTTGATAAGAAAAAAATGTCGCTCTTCATGAATTGATATATTTTAAGTTGATGACTATACAGGTTAGGAAATCTGTCACAGCTACGAAATACTGCGACGGCAAGCATGCTCTAAGATCACATTTCTATGCTGCGCATACATTGTAAGTATTTTTTATTGTAATAGATATTATTCACTGCTTTATAAACACAAATTCACTGTTTTAAAAACAAATTATCTATCCTGAAACACAAATTTACTGTTTTAAAAATACAAATTTACTGTTTTGAAATAAATTCTCTGCTCTAGAATACAAATTCACTGCTTTTTAATAGTAAATTTACTGATTTAAAAAACTATTAAATTTACGAACAATGAGAGTGTTATATAGCGCGGAATTAGTGCACAATTTATATAACAATTTTAAAAAATTTACATAACACATTAAAAACTTCCAATACAAATTTCTTAGAACGTTTCGGTTTATTTCAAACCATCTTCAGTCAATTTGTATAACATTATAATATTAGGTGTAATAAACAGAAATCCATTATTTTTGCATAAAATTGAATGGAAAAATAATGGATTTCTTTTTACTACACCTAATACGAGGGCAAGTCAATAAATTCTTAGAAAATCTGTCAGAAAGTACTCGTAGTGTCAAGTCAAATTACTTTTTGACAAGTAGCATCTCTCAGATTACTGTCAAATTTTGAGCGGAATTTGCGTGGTTTCATTTCTATAGACGATTAAAACGAATCTTTGTATTTTTTGCAAAATGGAAAAAAACGAGTTTTATGCAGTGATCAAACATCTACATATAAAAAGAATTTCAACGTCGAAAGAAATCAAAGCCGAATTGGATAATGTTCCGGAATAATCGTTGATTTGAATGTATTCTCGACGGTGAATAGACAGACTCATAGAGTCGTCACCGTTCAAAACATGCGTATCTCATTTTAATCACGCTTTTTATCTCAGATGGCATGCAACCTCATCCGTGCGCGACACTCAAAAAGATGACGATCGCGCACGCATTCTGCGTGCGAAAAATCTGTTCACTTCCTGATCAATACGGATCATTTATTCGTTGTAACGCTTCTTATCCCGAAGCTGAAGTGCGAACCATCCCAACGTTCTGTCGCGTATTACCGCTGCATTTTTGTTATCTAATGTTCTCGTTATACGCACTCCGCGAGGGCAGGCACTAGTGTGCGCAAATTGCCTGAATTTCTGACGAAATTTGCCGGCCTCGCTACCGCGCGCAATACTTTTTTCCAAATTGCGAAAAACCGACGTCGAATCAAGTGCGGTGCATGCATCTTAACGAATGCACAAGTTATCTACAAGCTTCGCCTATCTCCCACTTTGACATCTTAAATTACATCTTAAATTCGACTCAATAAAGGTTTGAATCGTACAACAAAGAGAGTCGTTGTTATTACACGCCTTGGCATACGAGCTTTCCAGACAAGGTGACACCAGCGTCATACACACAACAGATAATGTTCATAGCACATCTGCATCAGCGACTATATACAATTGAGTGAATGATTTAAACGTGGTCGTACCACATATGATGCACCTCGTTCACGTCCAATTGAGGCTGCTACGCCAGAAATCATCGATAAAGTCCACGATATTATTTTGACTGATCGACGAGTGAAAGTGCACGAGCTTGTTGAAGCCACAAGCATATGGCACAGTGATTTCAATTTTGCACGAACAATTGGGTATGAAAAAGCTATCGGCAAAATGGGTGCCCGCGTTTGCTCACTAACCATAAGCACGATCGTGTGACGATTTCAAAATAATGTTTGGAGATGTTTTAACATAATCCAGATGAATTTCTGCATCGATTCATTACTATGGACGAAACATAGAACTTCATACCCGAGACGAAGGAACAGTCAAAACAATGGACTTCACTGGGTGAAACAGCTCCAAAGAAGGCGAAGACCGTAAAGTCAGCTGGAAAGGTGATGACCACAGTTTTTTGAGATGTATGCGATATAATTCATATCGATTATCTTCCGTCGAAGCAAACGATCAATGGCGATTACTATGCAGCCTTATTGGATTGTTTCAACAACATTTTAAAGAAAAAAATCTCTATTTGGCGAAGAAGAAAATGCTCTTCCATCAAGACAATGCACGGCATTCATACGTGCTCGGCACCGATGGTCAAATTCAAATTTCGCTACGAATTGTTTTCCCATTCATCATATTTGCCAGATTTAGCCCTCTGCGACTATTTTCTGTTTCTAAATCTGAAGAAATGATTCAGAGGAAAGAGATTCACCACCAGAGAGCAGCTCATCGAAACAGAGGCTTATTTTGAAGGACAAATTATATTATTGGACAAATTATATATTATTAGGACGACTCAAAAAAGTTGGAGAATCATTGGATCAAGTGTATCGAGCTAAAAGGACTTGAGAAATAAAAATGAATCGATAAAAAAAAATGTGTTTTACTATGTTTTTCTAAAAACTTATTGATTTGTCTTCATAAATGTGTAGATAGGAAAACATTGAATAAGGTTGAAATTATGCTCTATGTAATCGAGGATGAATACCTCCCTATTGTCTGATTGAGAGTAGCCCATTTTCTATCTCTTCGTTGTCTAGTCAAGTAACTAACTGAAAAGTACAATAGGCATAATTATTATCAGACATTATAATGAGTTCAATGAATACTTATTTCACTCACCCTCCTTCTCCAAAAAAATCAATTCAGTTATTCAAAGTGCAAGTTAATTATAAAAGGTACGATTACAAGATGCATATGTTCATTATCAACAAGAGTATAAAATAAAGCAATATAAAATATGCAATTGTCATATGTGTAATTTGTCATGTGTTACTCAGATAGAAGTCAGATACGCAAATACGATCAACAAATCAAGCGCCTCGTCCGTAGAAATAAATATTATTATATTAATACATCAAACCATTGTAGTAAACAAATAGCTTAAAGGTGAATACATAATGTCACTATTTAAATCTCTCTAATATGCTCACATAAGAATGGTGCAAAAATTTCGTGTCTGATTGCAAATAGCTTTCTCTCGCATTGCCGTCTTTTCCTATCTCTCTTTTTTCTTGTTGCGCCCAAAATCATTTGACATGTCACGACATGTTCTGATGATGATATCAATGCGATTTGATAAATGCGATATTATCAAATAGTACATGTCATGTGACCAGATTTTTCACGAACATTAGACATGATACGACATGTTATAACATGTTCAAGCGGTGACATCATCATCGACGTAATGTGATACAAATATCATGCGACCAAGTAAATGGTATAAAATGAGAAGATCAATTTTAATCTCTGAAATGCGTGCATTTATTTTCATACTTGTTATTCATTCTTTTGTCTTATAATGGATAGGTACATAGGCATAGGATAGCTTGAATGAGAAATAAAGAAGTATATACATAACGATATGAACAAAAAAATTTTTATTCATATATTAGTACATCGTTTTTTTCGAATGTATTAAAAATTAAAGTCAATAGCTCGCAATCGACAATTGAAGATGTTACTATCGCGTTTTTGGACGCGATGTTGGAGAATCATATACTTGATATCGATCGTATCGATGAATGTATCGGGCTAATCGTTCGAATGTACATCAATACATCCATCAAATTCAAACATACAGCGTAGCGTCGTTTCGATCATCGTAATGTATATGGACGAAGAATTGAGACGTACGAGCGTAGTTCAGTGTGCAAACTTTGACAGTTAGCAGTCCAACGCTTATAAAATTATCTTTGTATTCGTTTCGCAGCATCTTGTAAATATTCCATCGCTGCTCGTAGAGCAGCCTTTCCACGTTTCGAAAGACAGTTTGCGTTCGCGATGATTTCTCCGGGCGATCTCCACATAACTCGGTGGACCAACGTTGATTCCAATTTCCAAATATTTGTAGTCAGATCGTCTGCTCAGTAAACGCACCGCGTGATACTCCATTCTGTGTACGTACATAATGACAGTTAAAAAACATTTCTTTTGTGTATAGAACGTTGAAACTTATACTTATATTACTGCCTTCTTTGTTTCGTGATGCGTTGCTGTTTTTAGCAAAGTATATTGTTCAACCGTTCGTACAAGCGAGTATCGTAAGACTGATCGTACCCACGTAAATTGCGATATATGATAAACTTCTAGAACTGAAGAGGGGGTAACCTCTTTGTTCTTTCCAAGAATTGCGAACGTGTCGCGACATGTTTTGATTCATTTTTTCTACATATTTTCTTTTTTCGTGAGTTTATCAATGTTGTATCACATCTTTCTACGTATTTTCTTTGTTCGCGAGTTTATAACAACATTTATACTATGGTTATATTTTGATGATGAGCATGTTGGCAACTTTGATGCTTTTTTCCCAGGACATTCCCAATATCTCGCTTTTTTCTTCGATGGCAATGGACTTGGCGGACTTAGCGACAAGGGACATCATATCTTTCGCTCAATCAATTTCTGACGTATATATTCGTTTATTGCCATGTCTTAACGCTTGTAACTGAAGCTTACGATTGATTGAATGAAAAAAGTCTACACTGTCTATGTACATACTGTTAGATCGGACATGTCGACGCATTTAACAAAAGCGTCGATGTCGGTTCCACACACACACACACACACACACACACACACACACACACACACACACACACACACACACACACACGCACGCACGCACACACACACACACACACACACAC
>Ga0157364_1005677_pt1 | contig 12737 bp, 5 predicted proteins | sample AttsexASBM2_FD_111476 | JGI IMG/M metagenome (GOLD analysis project Ga0157364, IMG submission 111476) | Fungus gardens microbial communities from leaf cutter ant in Ribeirão Preto, State of São Paulo, Brazil - Atta sexdens ASBM2 | ecosystem: Host-associated > Fungi > Mycelium > Unclassified ... | reverse complement strand
GTTTCGAAGAAATCAATCTGAATGAAATTAAACAATTATGTGCATAAATAAACACACACACACACACACACACACACACACACACACACACACACACACACACACACACGCGCGCGCGCGCGCGCGCGCGCGCGCGCGCATGCACGCACGCACGCACAAAATTAATGATGAATTATAAAAAGGGAAACTAATATAATAATTTATCTTGAATGCATAAATTAATTACCAAGATATTATATTTCTCGTAATATTACAGTTAAAATCAAAATAGAAATTATAGTCATATGACAAATAAAAATAAGTGACACATACATACATGTCAAATAAAATGCAAATATTAACGCAAATTAACATAATTAATAGTTAAATCCAATAAACGTTATTACAATTATATAATGAACAAATATTAACACAATAATTTAAAATGATAAATAAACAAAAAATTGAAAATAATAAACTCTAATAATATTCTTTGATTATTATAACTAAATCATCTAATATTTAGGTGTATAGCCATAGTTTTACTAGCAAAATTGGATCTGTTATCGTGGATTATCACGTTTTCAAACGAAATGCAATATTTTTAAATTATTTTAATTTTAAAATCGTGACAATTTGGCAGTAAATACGGAAGATCTTGGAATTTCTTGCATAAAAATTTTGTGACATTATCTTGAATTGGAAGATAAATCAAATTTTGTTTAATTATTGATTCCATGCTTTTAAAAAATTGAAACATTGAAGGATTGACATAAAATAATGTTTTTTCTGTGAAACATTTAATACGTGTAAATGCATCAAAAGTATGCGCTTTGATTCCGTGGCAGCAATACATTCGTGGCATCAAAATATAGAATAATATACAATTTAATAATTTATTTATATATTAAAAAATATAAAAAAAATTTATATAAAAAAATATATAAAATAAAAGCAAATTCATACTAATTTCACATAACACCAAATTATCAGATGGAGTCTTGTTGTCCTGTGTTTTTAACCCAAATTTTTTTTCTTTCTAGATCTCGTGGAAAACGATATATTTTATAATTTTTTTTGAGTTTATCTGCTACACATCCAGGCATGTAATTCTAATGTGTCAAGAAACAAATAGATTAAGTTATAATGATTACATAAGAAATTTATGTTTTTATTTTATTAAAAGAATATATAATTCCATTGCAATCAACTTATCATCTCTCTTTCTTCTTAATCTAAATTTTGCCAAATAAAATGAACAATCAACAAATGATCAATAAACAAACCACTTCCCGTACAGCACAGAAACTTGTAGCAACATTTCAACGTATCTGCATATTGCAATACAATGTTGCGAAGACTTCTTTTTGCAATATTACTTCAGCAATGTTACAACAGTATTTTTAAAATATTTCTAGCAAAAGACACAAATTGACACACAAGGTCATCCTGTCCTTGTTAAAAAATCAATAAGAAACAAAGTCAAGAATGATCTTGTCACTGTGTCGATTTGTGCCTCTGCTAGAAAGCTCACTTTGAGTGTTAAGACTTATATATATTGATTTGTACAATCCAATAAAGTAAGAACCTGGACATAATGGAAGAATAGGAATTATCATGTTTACGGCACACTTAATCGGGTTTCATTCTGTAGTTATGAAATTGATCAATCTCATAACTATATTTTTCTGAAAAATGGAATGACTGGTTAGTTTCTAATTACGAATATTATTAAATATGATTAATGTCCATTTCTACCAATATAGATTAATTTTAATCTTAGTTTAACTTATCTTCGTCTTTTAGTTCTAGATTAAATAAAAAAGGAAGAAGAAGAATAAGTTGAATCGAGATTAAAATTAATCTATATTAGTGAAAATAAGGTAAACGTAGTCAATGTCTATAATTTGTAGGAATTGTGCCTATAATTTATAAACATAAAACAATTAGAAGTAAGAATTAAATATAATACACAATAGACACAATAATAAGATATAAAACGTATAGGCTGTGTTCCGATATGCACAGCCAGTACTGAAAATTTATAGTTCACATTACGTATGCTGTAAATTTTCAGTACTGACAGTGTATATCGGAATACGCCTATAAAATATAAAGACATAATTAATTATGAGATCATATTTTATTCGAATTTATTGTATGTTGCAATAATAATTGTAATATTATAGCAATGTTGCTGCATTATTATAATATTTCTGCAATAATACTGCAAATATTCCTCCATTATGCGCAAAACCTATTGCATATATATTATGTTGTAATATTGTTGCAACATTACGTATCAATATTTTTAAAACAGACATTTTTATGTTGCTGCAATATTGCAGCAATATTTCGCAATATTTTTGCAATCTTGCAATGAAATATTTTTGCAATGTTGCTGCAATATTTCTGTGCTGTATGGATCACCTCTGATGGCTCTGATGCACACAAAACTCGCTTGAAACAGCAAATGACTGTGTAAATGGGGTACACTGATAGTACACGGATATGCAATTTCCGCTTTTACTGAATTTAGCGGATCAATCACCGATCGTTTCCCTATGTTTCTATTCGCACTCTTATTATAGATAAGGCTAGAGGCCTAGATAAACAGTGAGGCGATAGGTGAGAAGATGGTGTGATTGATTCACTAAATCACGTAATTCAGCACCATTTTCTTTCTTATTGTGGTAGCATTAGTAATGTTAGGTCACCGATGAGTTATTAAAGACTCTCTATTCTGAGCAAATTTTTTCGTGACTATCAATGGGACCCGGGGAGCCCGGGGATAATTGAAGAATGTTACCGACAATTAATAAAAATTTATAATTATTAACATAAATTTCGATGATATGTTATTAAATTCGATTTTTTTATTAGCTGTATAAATAAGTATGCATACTTTTAATGATTAAAATATATTGCCGAAAAATTACAATTTTTCTTCTGCAATTATCTCTATTGATAATCGAATACGAGTATTGATAATTCCGTAAAATTAATTGTCCAATTGAACACTTTTTACAGCATATTAAATAAAGAAACATAGCTCATGTGATTTAAATTTGTTAAGAAGACATGCACTCCACGACTTCCTCACTCTGCCTGGTGCGCTGTCTCGCTCGTGTTCTTTAATTTTTCAATGATTTTAAACAAACTTTTTTGCCAGCAAAAGATTCAAGAATTTTTTAACAGCAAATTCAATTCTTGATAAATTGGTGCCAGTCGAAATTCTTAATCTTAAAAATTAGAGCCACAATGATTTTTTTTTTAATTGTTATCTTGATTCCTAATAATCGGAGGGTATCCTTTTGACTTTTAAATGTGTAGAAAAATGTCAGCTGTCGAATGCTTTACACGGCTATTTGATATAATGCATATTAACAGAATTATTCTATTTTCTTATACAAAAAAAAGATATCCGCTTTTCAAAATCATTTTATAAAAGTTTAACTACAAAAAATCGTTTTGTTATTAAATGTACGTGATAGTGCAATTTTTTAGGAAGACAAATTATTCCTGTAAATTGCTATGCGACTGCTCAAAGATATAAGTTTTTCGCAGGTTTTTAATGAACAAATGACTTTTTGCAAAAACTAATGAACATTTCAAACTCTTTCAGAACAAGATTTGTTCGTCATTATGAAAGCTTTGCGTTTTATCTCATTTTACAAAAATTTTGAAGCTTTGCGTTTAAATCTCAATGAACAGAGAGCGAGTGAAAAAAAATCTTTGGTTTTTATTTTTTTAGTTTTTATTTTTTTTTCTACTTAACTAATAGATTGATTTTAATGTTACATATCTCATTTTGTAGATATTTTAATCTACATATCTAATATCTACATTTTTAAATATCTATATTTTTGTCAAACTTTTTTATACAATCAATATCTTTCGTTTTATAAGCAAAAAATGTGTTTTTGCAACTATTCGATTTTTCTTCGCATATTTTCACAAGTCTCAAACATACGCATTTTTTTTCTGATGGTTTTCCGAAGATTTTCGTGAAAAGAAATGCTAGTTTGTAATTTTTTTTAGTAAAATTCTACTTTTACTGAACTACATATTCTTGCTACTTGAGTTTATGAAGGAGGTATATAACGCGAATGAAAAATCGTAAATAATTAAATATCTCGTAAACTGTTGCGTTTTAACATTTATACTATTCTGAATTAATGAAAGGTACACTATTACTACAATTTATTAAAACTTATATGTTATATAGAATGATTCTCGTCCTTTATCGATGCCGTAGGTCGCCGAGCGTTGAGATTATCGAAAAGACCGCTTATTGGTCGCTTGAAACAAGCGACTAGTATGAGCACGCTGTCTTGTTCACTCTCAGCGTGTCGACGGCGAGAACATGTATATGGACTCATACTTATATGTGTGTTACAGCGTCGCATCATGATAAATGGCTGAACTTACAGGCATGGAAAAATGACGTTTTGATGACGAAATTTATTATTAAATTGCATGTTATTTCGTTATTATTTATTTAGTTGTGAAAATGTGACTTGTCTCATATCTTATCGAAGTCGTAATTATTGATGAAAACTAAAGTTATCTTGGAATTTTATATGTAAAAGCATATTTTAAACTCGTTTCAACAGCTGTGTGTTTCTGTTCGAATATAGGCTCATTTTACATGCCTTTTACGTCCATTGATTGTCAAGGGGAGAAAAGGATTTCGGCTACGCCGTCCCGAACAAAATGGAAATAACATCTTACTCGCTTGGGGCCTAACTGCCTAAAAGTTGCAGCCTAGTTGTAGTAAGAAGATTGTTCTAAAATTATTCTCATAATGTCTTCATAGGTTAGAAATATTCCAAGTGGACATTGTCTACGCTGCAACTTCTAGGCGGTTAGGCCCTAAGTGGGTAGGATATGTTAATTTTTTTTTTTAAGTACCAGTAAGCATTAGTTCTATAAACTCCATTGTCTACATGTCGTGTTACGTAGTAACATTTTAGTCAATTTTAATGCTCAATATCTCTCTTCGCAGAGCAGTCCCAGACTTTTTTTTGCCAGATTCTTTCAGATTGTATGCAAAAATGTGAATGAGCCTAATTTCATCAAAATCGGAGCTGTTCTGAAGAATTATTTTGTCTCTATGATAGATTTCCTAACCTCAATAGTTGTTAACTTTAATGCTTAATATTTTGGATCTCAGGGTAGAGCGACAATTTTTTTTGTGCCAGATTCTTTCATTTCGCAAAAACGCGTCGAATAAGCCTAATTTCATTGATTTTTGAGGTAGCTAAATTGAATAATTATTAAGTTGATAAGTGTGAAGTTAGGAAATCTGTCATAAAGACAAAATGAGGTATATCTATAATTGTACTGTTTCGACTTTCTATGCGAAGCGACTCTCACTCCCGACTCTCACCTCCCCTCTCTCCTGCAAAAGGGCGCACAACTTCCATAATTGTAGTTGTTGAAGTTAAAAAATCAATTATGTAGATCAGAACCTTCCAAATCGAGGGCCCTTAATCCTTTTGCCTCTTGCCCGCTCGTGTTTGTTCTCTACTATGAGTCCAATGTTTTTCCTCTATTCGTGGCTGTGCACTGGCGCGGTGACGCGACGTTTCATTAAGGCACTATAAACATGAGATATTCGCCGTCATTTTTACTCCTTTCTCCACTCTTTGCTCTGTTTCCTCTCCGCCGCTGAGCTGAGAAGATTATGGTCGTTATGATTGTTATAGATTATAGTTTCTAAGCTGTTGGAAACAGCTGTTGGAAACTTGTAGCTTCGTATTTATGTATTTCCGCACTTCGAAATTTTACCATAAGACTAAAAGATGAAAAGAAGGATGTAAAAAAACTGAAATATTATATATTAACAAAGACAAAAAAATTTTATAAAATGCTTTGTTGCATTGCGGTAAACTCTAATTAATAGATTAGAAAAAGGTATTTAATTATTTAAGTTTCCTGAGGATAATATTCATCAACAACTTGCTGTATTGCTGTAAAATAAATATATAACTTGTGAATAAACATCACTACACTTTCTCCGCCGATGAGAAATTTCAATCCTTTTCTTCAAATTGACATACATATTTGGCACCTTATCTAGAAATCTAAATGCCAGACATTCTTTAGGTCTGCACCAATATTACGATAGATATATATTCAACTGATTTTGAGAGTAAAAATGGAATGAAAAGAGCTACAAAATTTCAAGCAGCAAATACAAATCATAACCTATAATGACTATAACTCACAGTTCAGTGATGGAATGGAGATAGAGCAAGGAATGGGAAAAAGAATAAAAACGGTGGACGCGAATACCTACGTTCTAATGCTCTAGTATCATTTTGTATAGCAGTCAGGCGCGATTTCATTGAAAGATAAATACGTATACCGAGAAAGAGATAAAAACAAAAAAAGAAATCATATTTATGACTTATTTTATTTGGGATCTCTATTAATCCTAAGAATTATATTTGCATACTTGCATACTTGCTTGCGACAGCTTTAAATGCGTGTGGCGAGAAGATTGAGGTAATGTTGGAGGGGATAAAATTGAGAGGGGCTTGCTTATCGTTGAAATCTTGGTAGGGATACGATCACGTGATCATTTGGAAGACTGATGTAGACAATGGAGTGTATAGACTAGTGCTTTTTAATTGCAGTGTAAACGGTGTCCGCTTGGAATATTTCTATTCCATAGACAGGGGAGTGTGAGAATAGTTTTTTTAGAGCGGTCTTTTTACTGTTTAGGCTATAACTTCTAGGCAGTTAGGCCCCAAGCGGATGTTATTTTTTTTGTTCGGGGCGGTTATTTTTTTATGCTTTAATAAGCGCTAAAAGTCTATACACCCCACTGTCTACATGACAGATTTTCGAACCTCAACTACAATTATAGAAATCATGCGCTCCTTTGTAGGGAGGGAGGAAGGGGAGAAAGTCAGGGGTGGATTGCTTCGCGTAGTACACAGCGCTTACAAAGTGCTAAAAAAGCGCTTTTTTAGCACTTTGTAAGCGCTGTGTATTACTTGAGAAGGAAGGTGTTGTCTATTATGAATTGTTAAAACTAAACGAAACAATCACCGCCAAACGTTATCGACGAAAATTGGAGCGTTTGAATAATAATTTAATGCAAAAATGACTATCAATTGCATCAAATCATTGAAAGGTGATTCTTCTCCATGTTAATGCTCGGCTTCCCTGTTGCTATAGTCATGAAACAAAACTGATAGAACTTGAATGGTTTCCTCGTATCCAGCGTATTTTTGCTCTCCAGTATTGCGTTCCGGACTTGGTACCAAGCGATTATCATCTGTTTCGATTGATGCAACACGCTCTGGATGATACATTGCCGTATAATTACGGCAAAATCGAAAATTGATTGCTGAATAAATTGGCTCAAGAGACAGACCATTTTTTCAGAATTCAAGCATCTGCCAGAAAAGTGGGAAAAAATCATATCTTCCGAAGATTAATACTTTGATTGAGGTATTCAAACATTTTATTATTGAAATAAATGCTCGAAAGACACAAAAAAGTGGCTTTCAACGCCAGTACAAGAAATATTCATACAATATTCTGAATATTTTATTTACGTTTGTATATTCGACGTTTCTTTTACTATGCCAGAATATTTATTGTAATACATTGGGAATATTTAGTACATTATTTAGGAATATGAATCGAACTTTCTATGAATATTTAGCTTTAGCTGGGAAGAAATGAAATTCCATTTTGACTCGACGTCAAAAAATTTTGATTTACACATCTCTATTATAGTGCTTTTCATTTGATGACACAAATGTCGTTCTATCTTTATTACTCATTAAATACAAAAAAGATAGAATGACGATTATGTTGGTTTGTGTCACTAAATGAAAAGCACCATTGTTGTCCTTTTTGTTTCAAGCTTATACTTGTTCTCAATAAAAATTTGAAAAAATGATAAATAAAAAATGTTTTGATTTTTGTCATCGTTCATTATTGTCATTTAATTTATTACTTTCGTTTTCGATGTGCACACTCATATACGATTACCATTGCTGCCATTGCGTTGTTATTGCTTCTTCTATGTTGCGAGATAAAACTCCAGCTCCGCATAAATAAATAAATGTAAATAACAACAAATGATTACAAGTGAATTTTTCTTGACGTTCATATATATTGTCGTTATTTATTAAGTTCAAGAGAGGATAACTTACATTTGCATTGAGCTATGATACATACTATGTACATCATAATTCAGCAAGTCTTATTTCACGCAATTATCGTTTGACTTCATTACTGCGACCGGGAATAAAGATGGAGACATTGCTGTCTCCAATATAGAACTTACAAATCTTAAAGCTATATTATTAGTCTATTATTTTTAGGCTGCAGGACGAAAGTTGTTTTCTTATGAACAGAGTTTACTTTCCTTAATAATCAGCATTTTATAATTAAAATAAATATGAATAAAATCTTTCGAGTGGAATTAATATAGCGGCAGCAGAAAGAATCTATAAGAGTATTAAACATTAATTAATTCTGCATGGTGCCGATGTAAACTAGCAAATTTCTTGTTACTTAACTATTAATGATATTTTCTGTCATCACTTATTAGATATTATTAATTTTTAAATCATATCATTGATTAATAAATAATAATAACAAGGATATATTTATATATTATAATATAAAATTTAATCATTTCACATTCTTCGTTTCGATTTAAATAAAATCGTGATGAAATAAAATATCATTTACAAAGATCATAATTCAAATTATCAATATTATTCTCAAATGTTCGCAGAATGTTGCGAGAGAAGATAATATGTTATATTTAAAAAATTCGCTAAATTATTCGAATCTTCGTAGTTTAATACAATTTTCCAATTGTTAAAATTATTTTTCTAGCATTAATCAATGCCTGCTATATGAATAATATACTCATTATTCATATAGTCATACTTGGTAATGTAGTATAAAATTGATAAATGTGACCAGATTCAAGATTGTAAAAAAAAAATCGTGATCTCACTTGCTTGACTAGAATAGCAGCAACGCGAGCAAATGTAGGGCAACCTTTAATCCATGCAGCCTCTTCATCTCGAATATTGAATTTCGTGCAGGTATACAGCTACATGTAAAATGTCTCAATCTCTATCGACTCATTACTATGTTTACGTATGCTAATGATATTACGCCTATAATCCGATCAAATGCGTTACTAAAAAATTCGCTCATTTCGAAGCGACAAATTTCGTAAAAATTACGTCGAAGTGACTCCTTTTATCTTTATTCACGTAACAAAGTAATCATTATTTTTTTACGCAGAAAAAACTCTCGCTCTCACTCTCTCTTTTCTTCGTAATCTACTATGTTACAAAGTTCGGAAGTGAAATGTACAGACTCGTTTTACATTCTTATCTCTAAGGACAGCAGAAAATAGTTCATCACTGATAGTTCATCGTGGACCGAATTGTCAATTAACGATATTCATTCTTTGCGTTCATTCACGATTAATGATGGGATTGGAAGGTGAGAAGGGATGGAGTATAAAATATTTAACAATTTATAGAAAATCGACGAATATACCTCTTAATCTATTCTCTCTAAGCTCACTTTGGAAGGTGATCGTGCCATGATGTTTCGAAGTCATTATAATGATTTAATGATACTTCAAGTCGAATGTTGTCTAAAATGCGTTTTCGATGGAAATGGTACTTCTCTGACTTCTCTTAATCAAATGCAAGATTTTTGATAGAGATCAATCATATTTAACGGAATTCATCAATTTGGAAATTCTTGATTCTAGAAGTTCTAAATATAAATTAAATTTATATTATATTAAGAAATTAAATGTAATTACAACGCGATTATTACTTAATTTAACTTTTTCCAATTAGAATAAATGTATATTTAAAAAAAACAAAATTAAAGAACAGATTAATGGGAGCACGGCGCAGAAAGTAGAATGCAATTAATTTAACAAATATGAAATTAATAAATATAAATTAAATTTTAATATTACAAGAAATTCGACTGTTCATAATATTACAATTCGTATATTTTTTAATAAATATGATACTTGCAATGATATTTGCACAAGAATATTATAATCAAATTTTCAAGCTATCAGAGATCTCACTTTTTATAATCGCAATGTACAATATCCGAAATATTCTTAAAAAGGCTACATGATGAATTGTACCTACATTTATGTCTCCAAAGTGCGTTCATTCTGGTACGAGAGCCTTCCAATCGTGACGATTCGTGCCCATCATACACACTACTTTAGTGTCACATGTAGTGTTACTACAGCTTACATATCCTTATCACTAATTCTTTGATTAATATTTAACCGCACATTAGTAGATCCTTTTCGTTTAACGCATTGAGATACAATGCGAATGTAACACAAAGTTTATGTAATTTTATGCTGAAAAAGATATCGGGCTATTCTATTTAACTTGACACTTGATTGGCTCTAGTCGAGAACAAGAGCTCGGATCAAATATGAGCACAGCTTGTATCTAGTTCGAGCTAATCCATCCTAGTCAATCAGCTTTCATTTAGACTCCGACTATACCACAGTATTTATATCTGAAATAAGAGGAAGCTCGCAGAGAAAAAGAGACAAAACGAACTTCTGTCTCAGACTGTAAATCTATCTTCAATGCGCAATATTTCGAATTTCACAATTACTTACAATTAATAATAAAACGTCAGGACTGTAAGATTCTGAAACTTGAAACGCGATGTTGAAGATTGCAGAGTAATGTACAAATTGTTCTCTTATCATAAGAAGATGGAGAGTGATTGGCCTAATGTGACATCTCTTACATCATGATGGAATCAGAATTCTGATTCCATCATGTCTTACATGACAAAATAATCGATCTTTGACAAAACGCGTCTATTAGCATAATGTTGCAAATAGTTATTTATTTTTTACTATGTAAATACGGATAGTATAAGACATCTGATTCATTATAATTAACATAATTGGAAAGAATTTAATAATGATGTCGTGTTTAGTGAATTTGCGAGACTCTTCCCAGAAGATACTGTAAAATTTATATACACAAAACATGTTAGAAGAATTATGTTATATATGTATGTTACAGAGTCGGCATATAAAAAAAAGTAAAACCTGATTACTGTAACATATTTTTTGAAAAATAAATAATTACAGATTAAGACTAATATATTAAGGAGCTCTTTAACTCTTCAATTGTCAACAATTTTTGCTAAATTCAGTATATAAATACAGTAAATAAAATGAAATACATTTAACGATTCATAATTGAGAAATAATCCGTTTTTATATCCGTTTACTATGAAAAAAAGATAAAATTATGATTTTATTAAAAATTTCTATATTATAGAAACTTTCACGTATCTTCATATTCAAATGTATCTGATCAGAATATCAACGTTTCATATATTGCTGTTCATTTCATCAGAGCGAGGTGCAACCTGATACTCAATTTCTAATTAAAAAATATAATATTAAAAACAATTCGTTAGAGATTAAAACAAAGTTAGAATTAAAGAAAAGTTATTCTCCGATTTATACTGTAGAATGAAGTCTGTGTTTCATCAGTTGAGAAGAACTCGTGTTCAGACAAAAAATTTTACGCATTTTATAAAATCAATCTATCGTCGCTGTTGATCCTAGAATGGCGAGAGCTTCATGATGTCACTGTTGAGATCAGCAGATGGTGCATTATTGTCCAAGTCGAGAAGACTGTTGTCCGAGCCGAGCAATGAGGAGGGCCCTATCGCTGACGACGTTGTCACCGCCGCGACGAATTCATCGAGGAAATCGAACGAGGCCACCGCCTCGCGCTCCTTGTCCCCGTAGCGTACGAAGAAGTCATCACCACGGCCGATGATTGACGGCCGGGACGAGCCCCAGGTGGACGGCAGCCGGAGGACGCGGTGCGCCTGGGCCGCCGACGCTGAAGAAACCAAGGGCACACAGCAGCGGGTCAACAGATGCTGCTCTCAGACTTCACTCGATCGACTCGATTTTGCGCTTTTTCTCTTTCTCTCTCTCTTCTCTCTATACCGGTTCTAGCAGACACAGAGTAGCTCGGCTTAGCACTCTCTTTCATCGTATTCACGTCTCCTTCTCTCACCCTCTCTCCCTATTCCTCTTTCGTTCTTTCTTTCTCTTTCCCTTTCCTTTCTCACGTCTTCTCTATCCGTCCATACTGTCTCTCCGCTTTCCACTGTCGCTCCACCGCACCGGTTATACCTCTCTTTTTATTTCTTTTTGTGGAATTTAAGTATTTGGCGGGTGCACGACCGAGTGGATGATGTATAATGTACGTCGGACAAATTGTGTGGGAAAATTTTATTTGTTATAATTTGTTTTCATAAATTTTTCTGCTTATTCCGGGAACTTCTGATCTTAATTTCTATAAGTTTTATATTACAGCAGACTGTTATACAAACTAAGGTAATCAAATTTTTTGGCAAATTAACAGTAATCTAAAGATACGTATTATTTTTGAGAAATAATAAATAGAAAATGATAAAAATTCTGACACATTTACACTCTTAATTTGTTTTTGAATTTATTTTTGAAATACGTTGCGTGTCATTTATCCGACGTACTTTGTTTGATTATGATTCACTTGAGAATAATGATAAATTAATCAGAATATATATATATATATATATATATATATATATATATATATATATATATATATACACACAATATATAACATATATATATAATATATTAGAAGATATTTTTTTTACAAAAAAAAAAAAAAATATATATT